>Ga0163223_100023_pt1 | contig 93012 bp, 79 predicted proteins | sample MSEWel2016_02_17_2_FD_113147 | JGI IMG/M metagenome (GOLD analysis project Ga0163223, IMG submission 113147) | Subsurface microbial communities from deep shales in West Virginia, USA - MSEEL Well Study Marcellus 5H_2016_02_17 ...
CGAGTGGCACAATTTGAACCGGAAAACCTTATCCCGTTCTATGGGATAATGGCACAGTTTGAACCGAAATCACTGGCACAAACCACTCCGAAATCGGTGGCACAAGACGAACCGAAATAGCCACCCCACGAACAAACTAACCCCACCTCCAAAGCTCAACTACAAGCTCGAACAATTGCGCCCATAAAAGTATAAGTCACAAGGTTATATCCGGCAAATAAAACAGGCGAACACCAATGCTTCCTACAACAGATATCGTGAGCACAGCCACTAAAATGTCCCGAAATCCGAGTTTATATTACATTCCATAAGTCCTTAAATTTCAGCTTAATTTCGCAATTTGTCGCTGTTATGCAAACACCGAAATCACTGGAAGCATTCCTTATTTAGACTCATTTAAAATAGCAATTGCGCTTAATTTTAGATATTTTTGTCTGAATTTAAAAATTTAAGCACATGGGATGTAGTGGATGTAGTATGAATACTGATGGTGATCGCCCCGAAATGCTAGGCACCTACGATTGGTTAAAAGATCTACCAGACACAGCACATTTATCAGATATTGTTGAAGTTCGATTTAAAGGAACTCACAAAGAATTTTATAAAAATGAAGATGGACTCCAACTAAAAATTGGTGAGCAGGTGGTTGTTGCCACAACACCGGGCCATGATGTTGGAACTATTTCGTTGGTTGGAAGGTTAGCTGAAAAGCAATTTGAACGAAAAATTCGAAAACCTGAACGATACCAATGGAACAAAGTCTATCGTAAAGCAACAAGCGCTGATAAAGAAAAGTTTGAGACAGCAAAAGGCCGAGAATACGCCGTGATGGTTCGCTCGAGGCAAATTGCCAATGAGCTGGGACTGGAAATGAAAATTGGCGATGTGGAGTTTCGCGGTGATAACGCCAAGGCGATTTTCTATTATATTGCTGAAGGACGTGTCGATTTTCGGGAGTTGATCAGAAGATACGCCCGGGAGTTTCATATTAAAGTTGAAATGAAACAAATTGGAGCACGTCAGGAAGCAGGTCGTGTAGGAGGAATCGGATCGTGCGGTCGCGAATTGTGTTGCTCTTCCTGGCGAACTGATTTCGACAGTGTAACTTCGGATGCGGCACATCAGCAGGGCTTATCGCCCAATGCCGAAAAGATGGCCGGTAAATGCGGCAAACTAAAATGCTGCCTCATGTATGAGCTGGATACCTACCTGGAGGCTCAAGAGGATTTTCCAAATGAGTTGTTGACTCTGGAAACCGAAAAAGGTCTGGCTCGTCATTTTAAAACAGAGATTCTGAACAAGAAAATTTGGTATACCATTCATGAAGCATATGGCACCAAGCCAATCGTTTTAGATCTGGAAGATGTCAAGAAAATTATTCAACTGAATAAGCGTGGGAAAAAACCGCCAATTGAAAAATACCTTGCTATTGAAGAAAAAGTTGAGAATGAAATGAGTGTTGGTTCGGTAAATCCCGATTTAATGGATGAATCGAAAAACAAGAAAAGACGTAAAAAGAAATTTTCAAAACGTCCTCATCAGAACCGACGCAAAAACGCAAATACAAAATCTTAAACTAAAAGCCTCGAGGTTAAAAAAACCTGGAGGCTTTTTAGTTCACCAGGCAAGCTTTTCATTGCTGGAACAAAAGCCAGCAAATATCCTCCACCGCCAGAACCTAAAAGCTTGAGAATTATCCCTTCGTCCTGCATTTACCTCCAAACTGTTTGAAATTCCGCCGGAATCATCTCCCGCATATTTTCAATCTGAAAATTGGAAATCAGTTTCAATTGCTCAAACAGTTCCTGGGAATTACCGGATAAAAAAGCATTGATAGCCAATTTATTTGCCGGTATAAAAAGTTCGTTAAATTGCTGTTCAAATTGAGGGTTCTTCATTTTTTCCATGAAAAGGCGAACCAAAGGTGATCCTGAAATCACATAACTGCAATTCATACCAATACCGGGATTAGCAGATACTAAAGTCTTCTTAGAAATTGACCACTCATATTCTATGAATGGATTTAAATATTTATTCTAAAAAAAATGCAAGCCTTCTGTTTTGTATCCGAAGCTGGTCAAAGCTGTAAATAGAAATAATAAATAGATTAGACCTCTCTACTTTTAACATAAAATACACTACTAAAAAACAAACCCAAGTGAGAATCTTAATGAATTACGTTTCAAGTAATTCCATTTTGACTCATTTCTATAGAATTCCTTAGATTTGAAATAACTATACCCTATCTTGAAATTTAACATTGATTTTGGTGAAATTTGCAACTGATATCCCAAGCCAGTATCCAATAATTTCCCCTTTTCCTGAGCAGCACTGAAAGCAACGGCTTTCCCTGCATCAAAAAATGCAAAAGGAGTATTCGCCTTGTTTTTCAGAAAACCACGCAAATCAATATATAAAGGGAATGTGTTTGCACCAGGCCGTTCATATCGATCAGCGCCAAACCCCAGTCCGATTGAAAAGTGAGGGCCGATGAACCAACCAGCACCGATTCGCAAACTTTTTGTATAAGCATTATTCCAACCGTTCAAATCAAAGGGGGAATCAGTGGAAAGGCTGAGACCTCTGGCATAAGCAATCTCCACTGTTTTGTAGAATTTTCTCTGTATAGACTCTTTTGTCTTTCCTGATGCAGTAAGTCCAATCAGAAAAACCAAACTAATAATTATCTTTTTCATGGCTTCTATTTGTTTTTATGAATATAAAATGTTGCTTTCAATTCAACAGAAGTTGATCGTTTCATGGTTTCGTTTTTAAAATAGCCAGATTGTTCTAAATTAAGTTTGTTAATTGATCCACCATAGTCACTTGAAACGAACCCAAGTGAGAGGCCATTGTCGAGGTTTTCGTTCAAAGAAAACCTCAGACCTATTTCTAAACCATATTGAAATTGGAATGCTGAATTGACCTTAGATGTTTTCGAGTCGTTCTTGTCCTTGAACTTAAAGCGCGCCAGACTGCTTGTAGATTCTATTCGTGATAACAAACCAACAAAAAATCCGGTCTCATCATCTAACACTGGATAGTATCTGGAAGAAAGATCCAGAGCAAAGGCATTTGTTGATATACTTAATAAAGCTTTTTTGTCAAAATCTTCCGTAAAACTCGCATGAAATGTACTCGTTGCGAAGTCAGCTTCGGTCAAAATCCGCCACGGATCACTAATTACAAATTCGTATCCTGCTCCCATCCCCACAGCATCAGGAAAACCATCTATTATATCCAAGCCGTTGGCTGTATTTCTTCCATCTATGTGGTACACGGTTACAACAAAATACGGACTGCTTTTATAGTTTTTGGCAAATCCTGTGAAGTGTTGTCCAAATAATACAATTATGAAAAATATTGCTAAATAATTTCGCATCCAATCTATGTTAATTTAATGAGAGATGAAGAATTCCTCCTTCACCCCTTATTTCAATTCTCTTTTAACGATACGACTTCCCCTCCATTGATTGTCATATTTTGCTAACCCATAAATACTTGATCCATTCTGAATCTCAAATGTGGATGGTGCCTTATACAACTTGGCATTAAAAAAAGATTCTCCTCCTTTATTACTATATCCAAATGCAAAAACACCTTCGCTATAATCTAGTATCTTTTCTATTTTGTTTTCATTTGTTGCAACTAATGCGCCTTCTTGTGGGAGCAAAATCCTTGTGACCTCCATTTCTTCATTGATAAGGGTCATTACTTTATTTACAGGTAAATTATTCCAATCTTCGAAAGTATTTGTGTCATCAGGGTCCCAACTGCTATTGAGTTCTCCTTTTAACCATGACAATAATGCTTTAGTGCCTTGTCCTGCAACTTGGTTACGGATTCTGTCATAGTCCCCATTTTTTAAATACCACACTATATCGGCAAAAGAGTTATTATAATAGCGAACATTTCGTATTGTCCACTCCTTAAAATTCCTTTTGCACAACTCGCGATGCAAAGTCATAGAATTTGGAAAGCTTCCTGTTTCAACCTTAAAATTCTTTAATATGTCCATTATTTTGTCAAAATGCCCAAGGTTATGGAAATCCGCATTTAAAACATTCTCACTTATTGCAAGATTTAAATAATCAGGATTAAAGTCATAGTTTATCTTATATTCGATCATATCCCAACCCAACTCTAGATTCTGAGCATCTTTCGCCCACCATATTCCGAATCTTCTTCTTTGCATCTTTACCTTTATACCAACGGAAGAATAAAAAAACCAATTCTGTGCCCAAAAAACACTCTTCACGCGTCTGTTTGATGAATAATTATTTTCACAATTCACACTATACCCAACAACACCGGCAATAATGTCTCCAGCGATTGTCTTAGTGCCTTCATCGCACTCATTCATTATAGCATAATCAAGATTGCTACTTTTGAGTTTATTGTTTGGCACATAATTATCAATATCTCCTGCAAATATTTTCTTAGGGAGAAAAAGCTCTATTCCTTCAGAAACTTCAACAAACTCATCCTTTTCTCCGGGATTGTCTATATTAAAAGTAATTGAACTATTTGCAAGATATTCATCTAATTTTGATCTTTCATCTTTAGTACATCTAAACATTCCATTATTTGTTATCCTATAATAATACCCATCTATTATAATAGATCTCTTTTCATCAAGTAGCCTAATGAGAAAAGGATCACGAACAATACTGTCTTCAGGTTCAGATTCTATATCTTCTTCATTAGTAGCACTTTTTATGTGTAATTTATTGTAATCATCTAATGATGAGAAATTATTCCTTTTCTTAATTTCATTATAATTTGTGAAGTCATTTTCTTTCATTTCTGAAATTAGTTTTTTAACCTCATTCTGTGAATTAAACTCTAATACACTTTCATCATAACACAAGTTCTCTTCGATTTTCTGATCTGTTGTTTGAATTACTTCCTTTTCACAGGCACTAAAAATTGTTAACACGACTGCCAGCATGGCAATAAAATTAATTTTTTTCATAATTTTGAAAAGTTTATGGGAGGGCAGTTACTGCTGCCCATCCCGATTTTAAACAAATAGTGTTAACCCGGCTTTTTTTGAAAGGGCCGGGTTTTCCTTTTAAAAGCATATATCGATCCCATTCTGCCCAAAAGCAGACGTTTGTAAAATCCCTAAAATGATTTTTCTTTCACCCGGAGGGGGCTTTCACTCAGCGGCAAGGATGTTGAACAAAACTATACTTTTTTTTGAATAAATTATTAAGCAGTTATCAAAATAAAACGGGGGGGGGCAATTTGGAACTAATCTAAATAAGATTCTGCGAATAAAATGAAGAATGGAATTTAAAACACCTTCAAGCTGATCAAATCGGCGTCCAGCTTTGTCCCATCTTTCACAAAAGCTAATAAGTATCCCCCACCGCCCGAACCTAAAAGTTTGAGAAATATCTCTTCATCCTGCATTTGCCTCCAAACAGTTTGAAATTCCGCCGGAATCATCTCCCGCATATTTTCAATCTGAAAATTGGAAATCAGTTTCAATTGCTGAAACAGTTCATGGGAATTACCGGATAAAAAAGCATTGATAGCCAATTTATTTGCCGGTATAAAAATGTCGTTAAATTGCTGTTCAAATTGAGAATTCTTCATTTTCTGCATGAAAAGACGAACCAAAGGCGACGTTGAACTTTGAATAGCCGTATCAATCAGGTAAACAGAATAGCCGGCTTTTGGGGCTGAGAATGTTGGTAAAGTTATGGCACTGCCCGAAAGCATTACCGGACGGTTGATAAAAGAAGCCAACGGATCGAAGCCCGAGCTTTTCCCGTGAAAATAAGATTCCATCACCGAAAAATCCTTTTTCAAAACCGATAAAATATTCTTCTTCTTTTTAAGCACATCAAAACTGGCCCGGTACTTTCCGTAATGTTCGTAAATGGCTGCGCACAATGCACCCGAACTGCCGACACCATATTGAAGAGGAATATCTGAATTGAAATACAAGCCTTTTTCTAAATCTCGTTGTAATCCCTTCAAATTGAGCGGATAGTTCATTTGACGGTTCAGCTCGTGATGATTGAAGTAAGACACAAATTGCTCAAGTTCAGCCTGACTGCTTTTGACATCTGCGCCCTCAGAAAATTCAAGACTTCCTGTAAAACGAGGAAAAGGAACTGCCAATGCTTCAGCACCAAGCATCACCCCATATTCTCCAAACAACATCAATTTGGCATTAAATCTCTTCATCACTCAGCTTTATTGGTCCTTCGCCAATGCAGTCGTCCAACCAATTTTTATTTTGAGTATGAACCAACAATTCACTATTGATAAAATCATGAACTGCTTGCTTATCCTTTTCAAAATAAATCAAATGGATGTTTGGACCTGCATCAATGGTAAAACCAACAGCTAAGCCGCTTTGTTGCCGAAACTGACGTATTTTTCTGATGATCTCCAAGCTGTTTGGATGTAATAAAATAAACGAAGGATCGGAAGTCATCATCATGGCATGCAGACTAAGCGCTTCCTTCTCAATTAGTTCAAAAAAACGTTGATGATCTCCAACTTTCATCACCTGTAAAAGTTCCTTGAGATTTTGACTGGCCTGAGCAATCCGGGCATCTTTAAAATCATGCTGGTTCATCAGTTCATGCCCGGCCGAACTCGAAACTTCCTTTACTGAAGAATCAACCAACAAAACTGCGTCGCGCAAACTATCGTAGTCTTTGTGAAATTGATTTTGAACAACAACCGCATTGCAATCAGTAGAGTCGGCGAATCCGGCAAAACGCCCCCAAAGAGCAAACGATGGAAAAACAGACCTACAGGCACTTCCACTTCCTAATCGAGCCCAACGCGATGCCTTTTGAAAAAACTGTTGCTCGGTAAAATTCTTTTGATTGGCCTGCTGTTTTAAATCAACCAGACAAAGTGCCAATGCTCCAAATGCAGACGCAGAGGAGGCAATTCCGGTTGAATGCGGAAACGTATTCCTGCTTTCAATATAAAATGAAAAATTATTTAGCCATTCGTGTTCCAACGACATACTGGTGAGGTATTTTTCAACACGCTCGGCAAATGACGAAGGTTGCCCTTCAAATAAAAACTCTACTTTCCGACGAGCAGCAGATTCCATGCGAACACTTGTCTTCGTTCGGGCATTTTTCAAACTAAAGCTCAACGATGGGTTCATCGGCAGTTGAGCCGGCTTTTTTCCCCAGTATTTAACCAATGCTATATTTGACGGACATTCCCACGATGCTCGATAAACCTCTTTTTTCTCCATAATCAATTAACGATTATTCAACACCAATTCCTTCCACGGAAAAATTACATGCAATCCTTTTGCTTTGAAATACTGAAACACACTGGACTCATTCATTGTTGTAGCAACCAGATAAAAATCGCCACCCCATGCTCCAAGCGATTTAATCTCGCCATCAAAATCAGTAAAATAAGATGACTTTACGGTTGGCATATTCAACAAGCCGGAAACCACTTTCTCATGATCAACCATCAGTTGTTGAAATTCTTTCAGATTTTTGGCCTGTGCCATTTGCTCTGTGATCTCATTGATCATGTCACTTTCAGATGATGACACCGTTCCTTTATTCATAAAACGACGGACTTCACCACGCGTACTTTTTTTAGATCCTGAATAAGCAAAATAAAGATTGTCTATAAAGGGATAGTCTAACTTTACCGATTCAACCGCTTCGCCTTTAGTATAAAAAATCGGACCATCAGCCGATGCGCAGGCGATATCGAAACCCGAACCATTAAATATTTTTTCATTTAGCAGAAAAGGATCAACATCCGCCCACGAAGCCAGGTTCGCAACTAATGTGCTGCTGCTGCCCAGTCCCCACTGGCTATCAAAATCAATCGTTGTATGAATTTCCAGTCCACCACTGAGTTGAAAATTTGGATTTAATTGCTGCATTGTATGCAAGGTATCGCGCAAAATACCGGCTTTTTCAGCATCAGAACTTTGAATGATTTCCAAATCCGGAAGTCGTAAATCACAGGAAAACCACAAACCGTCTGGTGTAAAAGCCTTCCAGTTTAGTTCATTTTCTCTGTCGTTGGAACGAACAGTCATGCGTTGCCCGTATTTCACTGGCAAAGCGATGGCTTTTGCTCCCTGAAGCACAAAGTACTCCGCAGTCAGCAATAATTTTCCGTGAGCATAATATGATTCCTGATTATCCGGCATGTGTGTTTAAAAAATTCTGCACCTCGGAAAATGAAACTTCCCGACCTTCAAAATAAAGTCTGACGGCCTGTTTTTGTTCATCAGAAACCTGTAACGTATTCAATATATTACTTAAGTGCATTTTCATATGACCTTGCTGGATGCCTGTAGTTACCAACGCCCGAACGGCAGCCCAGTTAGATGCCAACCCGGAAATTGCAAGGTAAGTCATGAGTTGTTTCGCTGATGGCTGCTCGAGAATTTGCATCGCCAGTTTGGCCAGCGGATGCAAGCGGGTTACTCCGCCTACAACTCCAACCGCCAATGGCAATTCCAGACTAAACCAAAAGTTTCCGTCAGTTATTCCGGCATCGCTCAGCCCACGGTACTTCCCATCTTTGGCTGCATAGGCATGACCTCCGGCTTCGATCGCACGAAAATCATTTCCTGTAGCAATGGCAAGCGCATCAATTCCATTGAAAATTCCTTTATTATGAGTGACCGCTCTGGAAACATCATTCCGGGAAATGTGAACAGCCTGAACAAACTTTGAAGCAAATAATTGCGACTTTTCGGCATCCGCTTCCAACTTAGTTACAGGACATTCAACCCAGACTTTCACACGACTTTCAGGAACGTAGTTCGACAGGATGGCCATAATAATCTCCAGTTCTTTTTCTTCTTCGGCAAACTGATCATTTTCGACAACCCAAATCTTCAATGTTTTTCCAAATTGCTCCAGACACGAATTGATGAAGTTAGCCCCCATCGCATCACAGGTTTCAAACGAAACGTCCAATTGATAATAGTTGGGAAGAACTTCCGGGAGATACTTTAGCTCAACAGCGGAGATTCCCCCGCCACGATTGGTCATTTTCTCAGTTAACGGAGCTGACTCAATGAGAAGGTTCTGTTTGATTTCAGGGAAGAATTTATTCAATTTTTCATGATCGCCTTTCCACAGAAAATGAACCTGCCCCTTCTTTTTAGTTCCTATAATCTCGGTTCGAAAACCACCTCGTTGCGCCCAATATCCTGCCGCCTTTGCCAAGGCAGCCACCACCGAACTTTCTTCGGTTACCAGAGGAAAGGTTTTTAACTTTCCATCAACTAAAAAATTTGGAGCAACCGTAAACGGGAGGTGGTAATTGGACAATTGATTTTCACTCAGGTCGGCAATAATCTCCTGTGTTTTTTCATCAGCTAACTGAAAGGAATCAAGAAATTTGATCGTTGCCTGATCTAAATGATATTGATCAACCAACCATTGAATTTTCTGCTTCCGATCTAATTTCGAAAATCCGCTGATGATTTTACGATCCATCATAATCGGGGTTTAACTTCAGGTATTGTTTGGCCAGTCGAAATGCTTTCAACTGATTGCCAATGTACGTTTTCAGCTCGGAATAATCACCGGTAGCATGCTTTAGCACCGCCGATGCCATGCCATAAACAGCAGGTAGCTGACTTAAGGTAGTCAGGTGGTAGCCATCCAGGTAATTTTTCAATCCACCTGAAATAATCAACTGCCGGCAACCGGGCTCTCCAATTTCCTGCAACAAGCGATTCACGTTTTTTACCATTTGATGAGCTGATTGTCCAACAAAGGCAAATGGCTGAAACATTTCCTGCTTTTCAGGATTCTCGCGCATCAATTCCAGGTTAGAAAAATTGGTGCCGCCATAAGCAGCAAATTCAATGGCAGCCAAAGGAAGTTTCAACAGTCGTTTTAAACTCTCGTCGCCCATTCCCTGCCCTACTTCTTTCACAATCAGTGGAATGTGAATACGATCCATTAATCGTTCAATGGTGTCAACAGGAGCATCTTCAATCCGGTCACCTTCAGGCTGAAACCATTCCTGCAAGGGGTTTACATGAATAATTAAACCATCAGCACGAAGCTCTCCAACCAAGTCAACGATTGCTTTTTCGTTTTTATCTTTGAGCAATTTCTCAATTTGGGCGATTCCTAAATTGGCCCACAAAGGTTGATCAGGGCCAATGGTTTCGCGCATATCAAAATCTGCCCATTGTGTTTTATCAAACAATATTTTTCGGCATGACCCGAGTCCCATTCCGAATCCAAATTCGCGACAGGCCTGTGCAATATTTTTATTAATTTTTTCGGCCACTCCGGTACCTCCGGTCATACTGGAAACCCAAAACGGAGCCCGAACCATTTTCCCCAAAAATAAAAATGAATCATCCTCATCAGTAGGATGACCGGCTAGCATGGGTTCATAAATAAATCGTTGGTCTTGCTCTGCAAAATCGGTTTGCGAGTCAAAAGCGAGTTGAATGTGGTCTAGCTTGCGGTCTCTAGTCATTTTTATTCCTTTAGAATTGAACGCGAAATAACCATGCGAAGTACTTCGGAAGTTCCCTCTCCAATAGACAATAAGCGTTGGTCACGGAAAAAACGTTCAATTGGATATTCGTCATTTCGGAATAAACCAGCGCCACCAAAAATCTGCAAAGCCTCACTGGCAATATCGCTGGCAATCTGCGAACAGTATAACTTTGCCATGGCTGCCTGTGTTCCATAATCATGGCCATTATCCTTCAACCAACAGGCATTGTATAGTGTATTCCTGGCAGTTTCCAGTTTCATTGCCATGTCGGCTAATTTAAACGAAATGACCTGAAAATCAGATATATTTCTCCCAAACTGCTTACGTTTTTTCGCAAAACTCACTGCCATTTCGTATGCTCCCTGAGCCAAACCAAGTCCCATAGCAGCAATTGACAGTCGACCGGAATCGATGGTTTTAAGCATAATTTTAATTCCCTGTCCGCGTGCTCCCAAACGATCACTAGCCGGAATGTGCACATCGTTCAAATACACCATACCATTGTCTGCGGCACGCCACAACAGCTTTTGCTTCATAAATTCCCGCGTATAGCCTTTCGTTCCTTTTGAAACCAGAAAGGCTGTAAACTCTTTGCGTCCGTCTTCCCGAGTTCCGGTTTTTGCTACAAAGCTAATTCCGGCTGACATTTCAGAAGCGCCATTGGTGATGTATTTTTTATGACCATTAACCACCCAGCCATCTTCCTTTTCTTCGGCAATCGTCTCAACTCCCTGAGCATCCGATCCGGCATTTTCTTCAGTTAAACCAAAAGCCCAAAGATTTTCAGCAGTACAAAGTGATGGGAGATATTTTGCTTTTTGTTCTTCGCTACCAAACTCCATAATTGGACCAACACCCAACGAGTTATGAGCTGCCAATGTTGCTGCCACCGAGCTATCTACCCGGGCAAGCTCTTCCACGGCAATAATGTAGGATAAATAATCACTACCCTGACCTCCGTATTTTTTAGGAGCGTGCATACCAAAAAGGTTCAAACTTTTCAGCGAACGGATGAGCTCAACAGGAAACTGTTCGTTGGCTTCAAACTCCCCTATTACAGGTTTAATGTATTTCTCAGCAAAGTCTCTCACTTTCGATCGCAGAGTATGATGAGTCTCATTTAAAAATGCGTTCATATTGATTTTTCTGTTTTCTTAAGATTCTAAATCAACCAATAACTCTCTATCTTGCACCAAGTTACCTTTGGCAACATGTATATTTTTAACCACAGCATCAGACGGACTTTGTATGGTGAACTCTGATTTCATCGACTCAATAACAAGCATATTCTGCCCTTTATGCAAGTGATCTCCCGGCTTCACAAATACATCAATTACTTTACCAAACAAGTCAGCCACGACCTTATCTATCTTCACTTCGGAGGACAAAGCTCCTGATTTATTCAATTGTACCTGATTCAATACCTGATTGCTTTGTAACCGGTATTTCCTATTTCTATAATGAACCAACGTACACTCTTTTTCTTCAGAAATAAAGATAGCAATATCTTTATCATTTATTCTAAAACAAATTTTCGGGCCAGCAATTTGATAATGATTTAATTTATAAGCCGTTTCATTCCATATTATTCGTAGCTCATTTGCTTTTTTAACGACTTTAACCCGGTAATTTTCTCCGTTAATTTTGATGTTAAAAAGCTGCAAAAGTCGCCAATAGCCTGTTCTTCTCCAAACATCTGCGTCAGTTTCTGGCCGATAAAAATGGTACAGCAAAAATGCTGCAAGCAATTCAATAGCTGGCAACTGGCTGTCATCTTCTACGATACTGCTAACAAGCTCGGGCAAATTGCCTTCAGCCCATCGCGTATGAATTTTATTTTCAATGAAATCAGAAGTCTGCAAAATTTGGTTTAAAAACTCTCGATTCGTAATAATTCCTCCCAAATACAGTTGTTCCAACGCCCTCCTCGTTTTCACAATGCCCAATTGACGTGAATTAGCATGAATGATCAGTTTTCCCAAAAGTGAGTCGTAATTGGGGGACAAGTTATTTCCTGTTTGTAAAAAGCTATCCCAGCGAACATCTTCAGGAATGCACAATCCCGCTAAAGTACCCGAAGTTGGTCTAAAATTATTCGATGGATCTTCAGCACAAATACGCAATTCAATGGCGTGTCCATTTGCTGAAATATCTGATTGCTCGAAAGTCAGTTCTTCACCTGCAGCGATTTTCAATTGCCATTCTACCAAATCAACTCCAGTGATTGCCTCAGTAACCGGATGTTCCACCTGTATCCGAGTATTCATTTCCAGAAAATAGCAACCTCCCTGGTCATCAACCAAGAACTCGATGGTGCCTGCACCACGGTAGTTAATTGCCTGAGCAATTTTTAGAGCAGCCTCAAATAACTTCGCCCTTGTTTCTGACGAGATTGAAGTGGCCGGAGCCTCTTCAATTAGTTTTTGGTAGCGCCGTTGAATACTACATTCGCGCTCCAACAGATGAATGGCTTTTCCATAACCATCTCCCAATAATTGCACTTCGATGTGGCGTACCTGTGGTAAATATTTCTCAACAAAGAGTTCATCGTTTCCAAAATACTGCTGCGACTGACGCCGCGCCTGCTCCAAAACCAAAGCCAATTGTTCCGGTTTGCGGACAACTTCCATCCCTTTTCCTCCGCCTCCTCCAGAAGCTTTCACCAATGCCGGAAATTCAAGTTTATTGCGCTGGGTCAGAATTTCATCGACAGTTCCCTGTAAACCGGGGATCACCGAAACACCAAGTTTCTTGACGAATTCAATAGCTTGCGTTTTCTCGCCCATCAGACGAATTTGATGCGGAGTAGCACCAACGAACGACAGGCCCGCTTTCTCAACTCGCTCAGCAAACGATGCATTTTCTGATAAAAAACCATAGCCAGGATGAATTGCTTCAGCACCGGTTTCTTTAGCAATTTGAATGAGCTTATCTTGATTCAGGTAAGTTTCGCTTAACTGATTTCCAGACAATAAAAATGCTTCATCGGCTTCTGAAACGTGCAATGAGTTGGCATCATCGGCAGCATAAACCGCTACGGTTTTGATCCCAAGCTCCTTCGCAGTCCGAATAACCCGAACAGCGATTTCAGCCCGATTAGCAATTAATATCTTGTGGAATCGCCTCATGAATTTTCAATCACATTTAAATTTTTCCAATCCGGCTTTCTTTTTTCCAAAAATGCTTTCAAGCCCTCCTGACCTTCGTCCGACTGAATAAGATCGGCTAAAATTGCAGCAGTATGTTCACTGCTGTCTATGCCATATTCATTCGAATCAACTTTCAATAACATTTTTTTACAAGCTTTCAAGGCATTGGGAGATGATGATTTCAGGCCGCTAATTAATTCCTCGACCACTTGTTCCAACTTGCCATCGTCCGCCAAAAAATCAACCAGGCCAATCAGATAAGCCTCGGGAGCCCAAAATCGATCACCCGAAAACATCAGCTTTTTCATATTTTGAATTGAAACACGCTTGGCAATGAAAGGAGTAATCGTAGCCGGAACGATGCCTAACTTAATTTCGCCAAAAGCAAAAGCTGTTGAACGTTCAGACACGGAGAAGTCGCAAGCAGCAACTAGTCCGTTTGCTCCACCCAACACATTTCGATGTACGGCAGCAACCGTAATTTTAGGGAATTGATAAAGCTGTTTCAACAGCTCTGCCATCCTTAAATATTCCTCCCAATTATCCGACTTTGACTTATTGACCGCACCGGCAAACCAACTGATGTCGGCTCCGGCACAAAACGATTTTCCTTCACCCGAGATAACCAAAAAATGGATATCATCCTGCAAAGCCAAGTCAGCCAAAGCGCCATGCATCTCTTCAATCATCTCTGGATTCAGGGCATTATGAACCTCCGGGCGGTTCAATATTAAATTAGCCCGATAGCCGTCAACTTCTATTTTTATGTATTTTCTGTTTTCCATTATTTCCCATTTTTACATTCTGAAAACACCATAGTGAGGATTTCGTTTGGGCTGATTAAGCGTAACCGTAAAAGCAAGTGACAGGATATCGCGAGTTTCAGCAGGATCGATAATCCCATCGTCCCACAATCGTGATGAACTGTAGTAAGCAGTGCTTTCATTTTCAAATTGTTCAACTAAGCTATTCTCGCTTCCATTTTTTCCGATGGTTTGTAGCACAGCCGAAGCCTGCTCGCCACCCATCACCGCAATTCGCGAATGGGGCCACATGAAAAGGAAATCGGGATCGTAGGCGCGGCCAGCCATAGCGTAATTGCCAGCTCCAAAGGACCCCCCAATAACAAGGGTAATTTTGGGCACTACCGAATTGGCAACAGCATTGATTAATTTAGCGCCGTCGCGGGCAATACCTTCGTGTTCGTATTTTTTACCGACAATAAAGCCGGTAATATTTTGCAAAAATAACAATGGAATCTGACGTTGATTGCAAAGCAGAATAAAGTGAGCACCTTTTCGTGCGGCTTCAGCTGTCAAGAAGCTCTGATTTCCGACAATCCCGATTGGCATACCTTTTAAACGGGCGAAACCAGTAATCAGTGTTTTTCCATAATTGCCTTTAAATTCCTGAAAATCGCCGTCATCAACCAGGTGATCAATAATTTTATGCACTGGAATTGGCTTTTTCAAATCGGTCGCCAGATAACTATAAATATCTTCCGCTGGAAACCCGGGAGCTCGTTCGTTCTTTATTTCAATATCCTGCTTGGAGGCCATGGGTAACTTGTCTACAATCGACCGGCAGATTTTTACGGCATCTGCATCGTCTTCAGCCAAATGGTCGGCCACTCCCGAAATTGATGTATGAACATCTCCGCCGCCCAATTCTTCGGCTGAAACCTCTTCGCCCGTCGCGGCCTTTACCAAAGGTGGTCCTCCAATAAAGATGGTTCCCTGCCCTTTTACAATGATGGTTTCGTCGCACATGGCTGGCACATAAGCACCTCCTGCCGTGCAAGATCCCATTACAATTGCAATTTGTGGAATCCCTTCAGCCGATAGTTTTGCCTGATTGAAAAACACCCGTCCAAAATCAAATCGATCGGGGAAAACGTTGGCTTGCTGCGGGAGAAATATCCCACCGGAATCAACCAGATAAATGCAAGGAAGGTTGTTTTTCAATGCAATTTCCTGGGCTCTAACATGCTTTCGAATAGTTTCCTTGATGTATGTTCCGCCTTTCACCGTCGCATCGTTCGCAACAATCATGCACTCCCGGCCTTTTACAACTCCAAGGCCGGTTACAATGCCAGCCGATGGAAATGAATTATCGTATTGATCGTATGCAGCAAATGTGGAAAGTTCTAAAAAAGGGGTTCCCGGATCAACAAGTATGTCGATCCGCTCACGGGCTAGTAGTTTTCCTCGTTTACGATGTTTATGCACTGCCTTTTCCGACCCATGATTACAAACTTGACTTAACCTCCGGTAGAAATCATCAACTACTAACTGATAATCAATAGGTTTATCTTCACGAACCTGCAAATTTGAATCTATTTTATCTTGTTGAGCTTTACCCATGTTGTCGTTAAACAAATTAAAAAAGGAAAATCTCTTACTATGACAAAATTCTAGGCTATTGGTTCACATAAACCGCCACTTTTTGTTTTTTGAAGATCGGATTCGAACCGTAAGTTTTCCTTTACTTTCGTTCAAATTGAACTTACTTTTTAGAAGAAATTAAGCTGCAGGTTTGAATTGTCTCAACAAATTAAAAATGATAACGTGTTAAAATTTCAATTCGAACTAGATGAGTTCTGCAAGCAAGGTCATTTGATCATCACTTCCTTGTAAACTTTTGATTCGTACTTTATGAAAGCTATTTCGCCGGATATTCTCCCCCCTGAATCGGATAGGGATATAATGCTCTCCATAACCGGAAGCAAAACCATGGGAATCAATTTTTTCAACCAAAACGGTTTGCTCGCGCCCAACAAAGCGCTCCAGGTAAACTTTACGAAGTTCTTCCGATTTTTCACGCAAGATGGCAGACCGCGCCGTTTTTACTTTCTCGGGGACCTGCTCCTCCATCCGTTCGGCACGCGTTCCTTTTCGAACTGAATATTTAAAGGTATGCACATGGCTAAAATTCAATCGCTCCAAAGCATCCAGGCTTTCCTGGAAGTCTTCTCCTGTCTCTCCGGGGAAGCCAACAATCAAGTCGGTTGTAAAATTAAACTCGGGCCACTTAGCACGAAAACCATCAATAACTGAAGCAAAACGGTCGAAATCGTACATTCGGCGCATGCGCAACAAAACTTTATCGGAACCACTTTGCAAACACAAATGCAAGTGTGGCGCTAATTTCGGATGATCAAACAATTCGTAAAACTGCTCTCCAAAACCATCGGGTTCCAGCGAAGAAATACGAACCCGAAAATCGCCGGGAACTTCGAGAATAGCTTTTAGCACATCTTCAAAGCGTTTACCTTCCCACTCGTATCGACCAATATTTACACCGGTCATCACCAGCTCCTTAAATCCATTGGCTAACGTGTCTTTAACATTTTCAATAATCCGGGGCAAGGGGCGGCTGACCGCTCGTCCACGAACTTTTGGGATGATACAAAAAGTGCAAAAATTATCGCAGCCATCCTGAATTTTGATGGAGCTGCGGGTATGCAAACTCTTGTCAACCGTACTAAACTGAAAAACATCGCCTTCCAAATTTGAAGGATGTAGAATTTCGCCCTGAAAATGAGCATCGATCAACTGCCGGATACTTGCTTTACGTTTGTTGTCAACAACGTAAGTGATTTTTTCCTGGTCTTCCAGTTTCTCTTTATAATTATTGGCCATGCAACCGGTTACCACAACCATCGATCCCTCATTGTTTCGTGCCGCCTGACTAATGGTATGTCGCGATTTCTGGTCGCTTTGATTAGTGACCGTACACGTATTTACAACCACGACATCGGCTTGTTCTTTAAAATCGACAATCTCGTATCCGGCCTGATCAAAATCGGAAACCAACGCATCCGTTTCATATTGATTCAGTCGACAACCTAATGTTTTAAATGCGATTCGTTTTCTTGTGGTGCTCATGATTCAATTTTTTCTTCCTGAAGTACCAACTCACCGCTCAACGAAAAGTCAGCAGCTGACGTTATTTTCACATCCACAATTTGGCCTTTCAACTCGGGCGCTTTCCGATCCAAGCGAACATTCAATTTTCCTTCTGTCAGTCCTGTACTAAATCCGGTTTTCCGGTCGTTTCCATTGACTAACAAACGAAAGGTTTTACCTACCAACTGGCGATTATATTCGCTGGTATGAGTTCTCATTGTCTCTGAAAGTCGATGATAACGATCTTTCTTTACATCTTGCGAAACCTCATCCTGCCAACGGTAGCTTGCAGCTCCCGGACGTGGCGAGTACATGGCAATGTAGGCCATATTAAACTTGAATTCGTTCATGGCTGCAACCGTGTTTTGAAATTCTTCTTCGCCTTCAGCTGTGAATCCGACAATGATATCGGTAAATAAAGTCGCTTCCGGAATCAGCTCACGAATATCGCTTACAATTCGGCGGTATTTTTCCATGGAATGCCGACGGTTCATCTTGATCAATACTTTCTCATCGCCACTCTGCATTGGAAGATGAATCTGTTTGGCGAGGCATTTGTATTCAGCAATCACTTCAATCACATCGCGGGTCATATCCTGTGGATGAGGAGATGTGAAATACACCCAAAATTCTTCGCCCGAAAGCTTACCGTACTGACCAATCTGCTTCAACAGTTCCGCAAAAGTTATCTCTTCTCCATTTTTATCCAGCCCATACGAATTTACATTCTGCCCAAGCAAGGTAATCGACTTATAACCTTGCTGAACCAAGTGCTGAATCTCTTTTATTATTTCTTCGGATGGACGGGAAACCTCACGACCACGAGTGTACGGAACTGCACAAAACGCACAAAACTTATCGCAACCGTTTTGAATGGGCACAAACGCTTCGTAAGTCGATTCATATTTCGGCTTGATATGCCACAAATCAACGATATGTTCATTTTTGGGCATTACCGGTTTGGGAGTTTGCAATGAAGCAGCATTGACAACCCCGTAATTTCGAATCATATCGGGCAGCTGACTTAACTCACTCATCGGAAAAATCAAATCAAAAAGCTTCAGAAACTTTTCCTTGTCAGCCGGCAAAACGCAACCTGAGATAAACGTGATCACGTTTCGTTTATTTTTCCACTTATTCCACTGGGCAATTTTGTTGTATACCTTGTCAATTGGCTTTTGCCTAACCGAACAGGCCAACATCCCCAGCAACGTTGCCTCCTCCTCCTTTTCAGTCCGTTCGTAACCCATCTGTTCAAGCACCGCACTCACGCGCTCGCTATCTGACAGGTTCATCTGGCATCCCAATGTAATTAAGTGATACTTCATCCTATGACATTCAAATTGAAAAAAAATCTATTTACGGTCCTAAATCAAATATCTAATTCGGGCTACAAAAATAGACAGTATTTTTAGAAATACACCTCGCAATGAATATGATCGCGATCAAACCCTTTATTTTTCAGAATTTCAAGGGCATCAAAAATCATATTACTGTTTCCACACAAGTAAAAATGAGTATTTTTTTCAAAGCTTGTGCGTTTCAAGTATTTGGTTAGCCGTCCATGAACCTGACCTTCCTTATCCCCCGTTGTACAAAGAATATGACGCTCCGGATCGTACTCCTCTTTATCGTAAGCTTCGTGGCCATAACGCACTCCATGAATCAGTTGATAATCCAATTCAGGATAGGTGCGCACCATACTGCGGAATGGCGCTATACCGGTTCCGCTGGCAATAAATACAAATTTATTGTCCGGAATATGTTTCTCTTCAATTTTAAACTTCCCAAAAGGTCCGTTTACTTCCACCAAATCACCTTTTTTCAGATGACTCAATTTAGGTGAAAAATAACCTTCTTTCACTTCTTTTACCAACACCTCCAAATTCTCATCATTTTCGCCACTGTAAATTGAATATTCCCGACTTTGATAATCGCCTTGAATACCGAGTGAAATATGTTGCCCGGCTTTGAACTTAAATCGTCCTCCCGGCAATTTCAACGAAAATGTTTCATCTGTTAACCTTCTTATTTCTTTTACATTGTAGAAGGTTTCATCAATCCTTATTGCTTGCATAACTTCTGTCGACATCGTATCTAATTTTGGGCTGCAAAGATAATTAAAATCAATAAAAAGACCTATGAATCCGAATTAATCTTTGTTAACCGATTATAAACCTTATTTAACCGATAAAAAAGCGGTTTGTTTTAGACAATTGCCGTAATTTCGATAGAAAATCTCCATGCTATGAAAACAATGATTATTTATATGTCAAACCACGGGTGCACCGACCGTGTCGTTCATGAACTTTCCGAAGAGCTATCAGGGCATGTTACCCTTAAAAATTTGAAAGAAGATAGAAATCCGTGTTTCGAGGACTACGACCGGGTCATAATTGGTGGCTCTATCCATGCCGGACAAATTCAACGAAGGGTGCGGGAATTTAGTGAGAACAATACCGAGAAGCTTGGGCTAAAAGAAGTTGGCCTATTTATTTGCTGTATGATGAAGGGCGAACAAGCTCAAGCGCAACTAAACAAAGCCTTCCCTGAAAAACTCCATCAGTATGCCAAATCGGAAGCTATTTTAGGCGGTGAATACAATTTTGACAAAATGCGATTTTTTGAAAGGCTAGCTGTGAAAAAGATTGCCAAGGTAGATCAAAGTGTAAGCAACATTAATCATGATGCCATCAAAGAATTTGCCGATAAAATGGACAAGACGTTTTCTACTTTTTTAATGCTGATTTAAAAATTCCGATAAAAATCTGCAGTCAGCTTTCGATAAGCGGACGAAAAATCATTGTCAACGGACTGTCGAATAAACAGTTCTCCTTCCTCGAGCGTACCGACATTTGCGGATAACTCCACCAGCAGGCGATGATTTTTTTTTTTGTTTCATCAGGAGCAACTTTCACAAATCTGGTGATTGTCAAACGCTGTTCTGATGCTAGCTCTTTCAACCGTTTTTCTTTATCAACCGGCACAATCAGACTTATCCGGCCATCTTCCGAAAGTAGGCTCTTCGCTGCTGCCAGCAACTCCTGCAAGCTCAACGAATCGGCATGCCGGGCTTGAGCGCGTTTAAGGTCAACCGACTTTGGCGAATTTTCGAAAAACGGCGGATTAGAAATAATGTGATCATATCTCTCCGTAGTTTGAAAACTTCTGAAATCGCCGATCGTTAGTCGTAACCTATCTTTCCATTTTGAGTTTTGAAAATTAAATTGAGCTTCTTCTGCTGCGTCAGACTCCAATTCCACCGCATCAATCAGCGCATTTGTTTTTTGGGCGGCCATTAATGCCAGAAGCCCCGTTCCGGTTCCTACATCCAAAACCCGCTCCACACAATCGAACCGAACCCAGGAACCAAGCAAAACCCCGTCAATCCCCACTTTCATAGCAGCTTTTTCCTGACGAACCCTAAATTGTTTAAAATAAAAAAAGTGACCTCGTCCCATACTGAAATTGATAATCCTGATTTTTGACAAGCGAAAGTAAAAGAAAGAATAGAATTTCAATCCTGAATATTATCTAATTATTAATAAAAGTGATTTATACTTTCATTTCATGAAGTTATCAGTCGCAGCTAGTTGTAATTTCTAGCTTTGCACGCGCTAAAAAATAAAGTGAGTACAAAGACTAAAATTGACATGAAGAAGAGAGATTATTACATTTTAGGATTATTGATTTGCATTGTAGTATATGCAGCTTCTCACCGAAAACTCAATCAAAAGGAGAATCGAAGCGAAAAAAAGAGCATCATTGAGTCTCATGTAGAAACAGACTTGCGAGCGATAGAAAACGATTCACTCGGCACAGTCATCGGCCAAACTCTTAAGGCCGAAGCCTGATATTTATTATCACGTAACGATTACACAAAAATTCGTGGCGAACATAATAATAGTTCGTTTTCACAGAGCCTGATTTTGCATTCATCATCTCAGGGTTTGGAGCAATTGGTAAACGAAAAGGCTAAAACGAATCTCTTTTCAAAGCTATTACTCATGCGCCTATGAGTGCCTTTATCTATCCCTTAACGATTCTGCAATCCAAATTTAACCTCATTAACTATTATGAAATATTTTGTTAAGATGTAATTTACAAGCACTCTCCACACAACAAGCCAAGATACACGCCTAAAAATCAATCCACTAACTCCAAAATTTAATATTCTACTAATACCTTATTCCAGGCTCTTAACATTAAAGAGAACAAGCCACATCAAACAACACACTCAACCACTATCACTTACCCATTTATTCAAAAAAATCAACTTATCACTACGTTAATAATCTACTAACCTCTTTCCTATTGGGTCAAGCTACTTTTGGGCAGATTTTTTCTAACAGGCAAGACAAAAGTCGTGCTATGAAAGATTTAATGATCGAAACCAAAATCCATTTATATGAAAATTAGATTTACATTTCAAGTACTCTTAAGTATTTTATTTTTAAGTCAGGCAGCATTTGCAGAACAAGATCCTGACCAGGACTCAAAAGGCAATGGAATTATTGCCGGACGAATCCTTGACGAAGACAATCTTCCACTCCCCGGAGCTACCGTATTAATTAAAAGTATTCATGACGGAACAGTATCAGACGTGGACGGTTTTTACAGAATTGTAAAGCTAGAAGCCGGCGAATACGAATTGGCCGTTTCATATATCGGTTTCAAAGACGAAACACAAAAAGTTCAGGTTGAAATCGGAGAAACCAGCACAGTAGATATTCATCTTAAAGCCGGGATCGACCTCAATGAAGTGATCATTAACGGGTCGTTGCAAGGTCAATCAAAAGCGTTAAACCAGCAAAAAAACAACATCAATATCGGCAATATCATTTCATCGGATCAAGTAGGACGTTTTCCCGACGCAAATATTGGTGATGCCATTAAACGAATCCCCGGAATTAACGTGCAATACGATCAGGGTGAAGCCCGATTTGGACAAATCCGCGGTACTTCTCCAGAACTCAATTCTATCACGATCAATGGAGACCGGATTCCTTCTGCCGAAGCTGAAAGCCGTTCAATCCAGCTCGACCTGGTTCCTGCTGATATGATTCAAACCATTGAAGTAAATAAAGTAGTGACCCCTGATATGGATGCCGATGCGATTGGAGGATCGGTTAATCTGGTCACTAAAAGCTCACCCTATAAACGAAGAATTTCCGGAACTCTCGGAACAAACTACAATTTCTTTTTAGATAAACCGACCATTATTGGAGGGTTAATGTACGGAGATCGCTATTTGAACAGCAAACTCGGAATGATTCTTTCGGCGTCGTACCAAAACAACCAACTAGGCTCTGATAACATTGAGGCTGAGTGGGAAAAAGATGACGCCAACAAGATATACACCGCTGATTTTCAAATCCGTACCTACCAAGTGCAACGCGAACGCCAAAGCTATTCAGCATCGTTTGATTACGCTATCAATGAAAACCATAAATTGGAACTAAAAGGCTTATACAACCATCGTAAGGACTGGGAGAACCGCTTCCGTCTGCGCTATAAAGACATTGAGCAAGAAGATGATGGCAGCTGGATTGCCGAAGTACGCCGCCAAACAAAAGGCGGTAGCCACGATGAAAAAGAAGCCCGCTTAGAAGACCAAAAAGCCATGGATTTCTCATTAGGAGGAAAACACTTTTTTGGTGCGATACAGCTTGACTGGAAAGCCAGTTATGCCAAAGCCAACGAAGACCGTCCACACGAACGCTATATTTCTTACCGAGCAAAAAAAACACCACTAAGCGTCGATTTGAGCAACACTAAAAAGCCTCAGTTTTGGGTTACCGACGCCGACAAAGAAATGCTAAACAGCAATTACGGGTTGAAAGAACTAAACGAGCAATTTCAATACACCGAAGATGTCGACAAAAACTTCAAAATGAATGTTGAAATCCCGATCAGTCGTGGCAAATTTGAAAGCACAATAAAAACTGGTTTCGCATACAAATCGAAGAAGAAAAACCGCGACAATAAATTCAAAGAATACGAGCCAACCGACGAAAACGCTTTTGATTCCAATTCGTTGAATAATCTGGTCATAAAAACCAAAAGTGATTTTCTGGCCGGAGACTATGTAGCTGGAAACTTTGTAAGCAACGATTATCTGGCCGGGCTAGACCTTGAGAATTCCGGAAAATTTAATGGCGAAACAGTGTTAGAAGAATTAGCCGGAAACTTTGATGCCAAAGAAAATGTGATTGCCAACTATGTGCGTTTTGATCAGCAATTGGGCAGAGACCTGAAATTGGTAGCCGGACTGCGCATGGAAAATACACAACTGGAATATTCTGGTTACGAATTTCTTGTTGATGCCAATGGCGATGCATCGCTAAATAAAACCGATGTTGACAAAGATTACTACACGAACTTTTTGCCAAGCTTAATTGCTAAATATTCATTTAGTAAAAACAGCAAACTAAAAGCTGCCTGGACCAATACAATCTCCCGACCAAAATACTACGATCTGGTACCACACGTAGAAATTAACCTGGAAGATATGGAAGCCAACATTGGGAACCCGGCACTGGAAGCTACCGAATCGATGAACCTGGACATCATGTTTGAGCACTACTTTAATACCGTCGGAGTTATTTCGGGAGGAGTATTCTACAAAGACCTAAAAAATGCAACTGTTGATCAGGAACTACGCGACTACAACTTTAAAGGAACTATTTACGAAAAATTCAAACAACCAGTTAACGCCGGCGATGCCGACCTGTACGGGTTTGAATTTGCCTTTCAGCGTCAGTTCGACTTCCTGCCCGGATTCTGGAAACAGTTTGGTTTGTATACCAACTACACCTACACACATTCAAAAATGAAAAACATTACGCTGAAAGGCCGTGAAAATGATGAACTGCAGCTTGCAGGCACCCCCGAAAACATTGTGAATGCTTCCTTATATTACGAAGGCAAAAAAATCACGGTGCGTGCCTCATTAAATTACGCCGACGCATTTATCGATGAGCCTGGAGAAACAGCATTCTACGACCGTTACTACGATAAAGTAACGTATCTTGACATGAATGCCAGCTATGCCATTAATAAACAATTTCAGTTTTTTGCAGAGTTAAACAACTTGCTAAACACTCCACTTCGTTACTATCAAGGCGAAGAGCAGTACACCATGCAATCTGAATATTATGACACAAAAGTGAATCTGGGATTAAAATTCAATTTCTAAAATAAGATAGTAGTCGCTCCTGATTGAAATATGATCGGGAGTGACTGTCACTAAAGTTTACCTCTCAATTTACAAATGATGAAGAAAAGAGACCTTTACATTTCTTTTATACTACTTTCGCTTGTAACATACGCAGCCTGTAACCGGATTAGCGAAGGATCGAAACGAGCTGCTGAAAAAATAAAGCTGACCACAACTGCGAGCTTAGAAACCCAACCGATGGATCAAGGTGTTGAAGAAGACGCAGCCGACGACCCCGCTATTTGGTTTAACTCCAAAAATCCCGAACAAAGCCGAATTATCGGAACCGATAAAAAAGGTGGATTGGCCGTTTACAACTTTCAAGGAAAAAAGCTTTTTTATTATGCCGATGGCAACATGAACAATGTCGATATTCGATACAACTTCGTATTAGGTAAGGACACAATCGACCTGGTGTCAGCAAGCAATCGAACGAACCAAAGCATTTCAATTTACAAGATCAATAACGATGGTTCTTTAAACGATGTGAGCACCCGCACAATAGTCTCAACAATGACTGACGAAGTATACGGCTTTTGCATGTACAGAAGTCCCGTGTCGGGGAAATTTTATGCCTTTGTAAATAGCAAAAGTGGCGAAGTTGAACAATGGGAATTACTCGAAAACAATGGTCTGATTGATGCCAAGTTGGTTCGTCAATTTCAACTTAACACACAAGTAGAAGGTATGGTTGCCGATGATGAAAACCAACATTTTTTTATTGGAGAAGAAGAAAACGGAATTTGGAAGATTAATGCTGAGCCCAATGAAGAAACCCAAATTGTGCAACTCGCAAAAAGCACTGAAACAGACAACGAAAATATCAGTTACGACATAGAGGGGCTAGCCATTTATTACTTGCCTGATGGCAAAGGTTATTTGCTGGCTTCGAGCCAGGGAAACTATTCGTATGCTGTTTATAACCGACAAGCACCACACGAGTATCTAGGCAGCTTCCGAATTACCGATGGCGCTGTTGATGGAGCTGAAGAAACCGACGGAATCGAAATTTACAGTCAGCCAATTAACGATCAATTTCAACATGGATTGGTTGTGGTTCAAGATGGATACAACTATGATGGGGAGACCAAAAAACCACAAAATTTTAAACTGATTAGGTGGGAGAATATCGCCAAGCTATTTTCACCTGCCTTAGAGATAAATTAAACCGCTTTACTTTTTTATCAAGCTTTATTATAAAACGAGGGAAGTATAAATTTCCCTCGTTTTGCTTTTTTTTTACTTGTTTGCTTTTTTACTTACAAAGTACAAAACAGTATAGCCCAGAATTCCCGCGATCAACGAGCCACCCAAAATTCCAACTTTAGCTGAATCAGAATAATCTGAACCTACAAACGCCAAATTCGAGATGAAAATTGACATGGTAAAACCCACTCCGGCCAGCAGGGCTACGCCAATAATATTTTTATAATTCACACCCGTGGGAAATGCTGCAATTTTTAATTTAACAGCTCCCAGTGAAAACAAACTCACCCCGATCCCCTTACCGACAACCAAACCAATTGAGATATTCAGAACTAATGATAAATCTAAACTCATATCGGAACCTAAAGCAATACCGGCATTAGCCAGTGCAAAAACAGGCATCACCAAATAAGCCACCCAATTGTGCAAGCGGTGTTCTAAATGTTGCAAAGGTGATTGCACCAAACCAGTCCAGTCTTCCAAATCATCAAGTTGTTCAATTTGTCGATGAGAAAGGATAGGTTCCTTTTTGCCGGGAGAAAGCTTAATGTCTTCCAAAATACCACTTACTTTTCGAGTATAAGTGCTGACCCCAATCCGTTGACGGATAGGAATCGTGAGCGCCATCAATACTCCGGCGATTGTTGGATGAATCCCAGCTTTCAAAAATAAAAACCAAACAACCAGCCCGGCAATTGCAAATATGTACTTCGAGTAAATTCGCCAATAAGAGAGTGTAAACAAAAAAGCTAATATACCCATCGCATACGCCAACAACATCCACTTAATTCCGCCACTATAAAAAAGTGCAATAACCAAAACTGCTCCTAAGTCATCAACAATCGCAAATGCGGTTAAAAAAACCTTCAGACTAAGGGGAACACGTTTTCCGAGTACGTTTAGAATCGCCAACGAAAATGCAATATCCGTAGCCATCGGAATACCCCATCCAGCCAGCGTTTCCGGATTATTATTTAAAAGAACAAAGAGTCCAACCGGAATAAGCATTCCTCCAATTGCAGCAAAAAAAGGAAAGGCTGCTTTTTTCATCGAATTTAGTTCGCCGATAACTAGTTCGCGCTTGATTTCCAACCCAATGAGAAAGAAGAAAATTGTCATCAAGCCATCGTTCACCCAAAGTATTAGTGGCTTATTCAACGAGATGTGCTCAGTTTGAAATCCGAGTTTGTAATCCCAAAGGTTCTGATACAAATAATCCAACGGTGAATTAGCCCAAATTAAGGCAAATATGGTTGCCCCAAAAAGAAGAATCCCACTAAAACTTTCAATTTTAACAAACTTCTGAAATGGCGTGACTAACATTTTTTCAATCATTGTCGTATATTTTGTGCGCGATCAATAGCGACTATCCCTTCCGCAGTGTTGCAAATTTAAACGTTTGTGTTAATACTACACATCTTGCATGAATTCTTTCCGCTCTTGTTTTTATTTCTATAACTAGATATCAATCAAAACGGCAAAAAGTTCAATACAAACAATAGAAATAACAATCTACTAACACCTGTACACCTCCCGGAACACGATCCACGCATAAGATACAGAATAACAAACTTATTCAAATGCCCCCATTCCAAACAAGGCAAAGTCGTATTTTACAGGATCATCAGCATCCAAGCAGCGTAATTTTTCGGTGAGTTCGAGGACAGCTTTCCAATCGTCCTGCTTTCGGTATAGTAAGCCGAGCTGGCGGGCCTGCCGACCGGTATGAACATCAAGTGGCAGAAGCAGATCACTCATCGGTATGTCGGCCCACAAACCAAAATCCACACCGCGATCATCCTTTCTGACCATCCATCGCAAATACATGTTCAGGCGTTTTGCCGAAGCACCTTTGTCGATATTCGAAACATGCTTCTGCGATCGGTTTTCATGCTCCACTTCAAAAAAGATTTGTCGAAAATACCGCAGAGCTGAAACAACGGAATGATCGAGCTGATAACCTTGTGTAAAGACAGCCTCCAACCCTCCATGATGCTGATAGATATTTTTCAATGACCGAAGAAAAAACAGACAATCGACACCATTAAATGTGCGATGCTTAAAATCAATGAAATGTCCCCACTCCGTCTCATCTGTACTCAGTAAAAAATCGAGCGGTTTGTCATCCATCATTTTCATCAGCCGAAAGGCATTTTTAATAATGGTTGGTCGCTGCCCCCAAGCAATAGTGGCTGCTAAAAAGCCAGCTATCTCAATATTCTCTTTATGTGCAAACTGTCGGGGAATTTGAATCGGGTCGGTTTCAATAAAAGCGGGTTGGTTGTATTGAGCTGCTTTTTGGTCTAGTAATTCTTTTAGATCCTGAAAATGCATGTTTTTAGCTTTCGATCCACCCATCGCGCATTCTAACTATTTGATCAGACTGGCGGGCAAAATTTTCATCGTGCGTTACAATCACCAGAGTTTGATTAAACTCATCACGCAATTTAAAAAACAGATCATGCAAGTCTTCGCGGTTTTTCGTGTCGAGGTTGCCTGACGGTTCGTCGGCAAAAATAACAGCCGGATCATTAATTAATGCTCGCGCAACAGCAACTCGCTGACGTTCGCCACCCGATAATTCGGCCGGTTTATGGGTCATTCGTTCATCGAGACCTAAAAACTGAAGTAAATCTGAAGCTTTCTTTTCAGCTTCCTTTTTCGATTTCTTGCCAATAAATGCCGGTATACAAACATTTTCCAGCGCAGTAAATTCGGGCAACAAATAATGGAACTGAAACACAAAACCAATCTCCCGGTTGCGGAAAGCGGCTAATCGCCTTTCTCCCAACTTAAAAACGGATTGATCGTGAATTTCCAAGTGCCCCGAATCAGGTTTACTCAGCGTTCCCATAATCTGAAGCAAAGTAGTCTTTCCGGCACCGCTAGGACCAACAATGCTATATAATTTCCCTTGAGGGATATGCAGATCAATACCTTTCAGTACCTGAAGTTTTCCGAACGATTTTGTAATATTTTGAACTTTAATCAAGCTTCTTAATTTTTTAAGTAGTGCGAATAATTTAGTGTCATGTTTCGAATCTTTAACAATTTGTGATAGAAGCGAAACCGAAAATATCAAATAGGTCCGTGACCTTAATGAGCCTAAATATAATTAAAGTAAGACGATTTCGCGAGCGACATAAAAGATATATAATCCAAGTAGAATGGCGCCGGTTACCCAATTAATTTTCCAACGGTTGACAATAAGCAATACCGCAAACGCCACGAGCGAAGCAAATAAAATGACAGATGAAGCCAACAAGTTCTGGCCTTTGGCCTCAATTGTTCCTCCATAAATCAGCATCGCAATCATGAAGGGCAACCCAAGTCCAACCAGAATATCGAAGATATTGGAGCCGATGGCATTGCTAATAGCCATATCGCCACGCCCCTGTTTCGCTACAATTAAGGATGAAATCATATCGGGCACCGAAGTCCCAATAGCCAATACCGTCAATGCAATAATAGCCTCAGGTATATTTAAGATGACAGAGATTTGTATCGCAGTTTCAACCAGCACCCAGCTCAATCCTGCAATTAACAGAATGGATACAAAAAAAACAAGGTAGTACCTTTCCGCTTTGGGGAAAAGCACACATAACATTTTGTCTACAAAGTTCGCCTTCCCATCTTCATTGCAATCGGCAGGCTTTTCTGCCGGAGTGAATTTCATATCCTCATAAGGGAATATTTTTCGCCATTTTACCACCGCCCACACATAAACAACATAAAGCCCCAGAAAAGCGACGGCATTCCACATACTGAAATCGCCATCAAAAACGCCCCATAGCAATAAGCCTACTGCGACAAAATAAAACAAGACATCGCGTAACACTGGCTGCCAGGTCAGTTTTGTTTTTTTCACCAAAGCAACCATTCCTCCAATGGCCAACAAATTAAATAATGCACTTCCAACGATACTACCTATTCCGATAGCTTCATGATCGCCGGGTTTTAATACCGAGAACAACGCCACAAAAAGCTCGGGGGCGCTTGACCCCACTGCCATTAATGTCGCACCAGCTGCATCTGATGATAATTTCAGATCATTGGAAATACGATCTAGTGAAGCAACAAAAAACTTGTCGACAATGCGTGCCAGCAAAATAAAACACAGCAACATTGCCAAACTGTACAATATAATTGGCATAGCCTTTATTTAGAGGGTTATTCCTTAGAATCAGTTGATTTATCCGCTGAAGGTTTATTGGTCTTTGATTTTGGCTCCGGTGAAAGCTCGCTCACTTCCTGCGAAATTTCGGATGTTTTTTCCTCGACCTCGTTTGAAACCTGTTCCACTTCTTTGGTTAGCTTGTTGGTTTCTGATTTCACTTTTGATGAGACCTGATCGATATCTTGACTTATTTTTCGGGTTTCATTTCTTACAGTCGACTTTATTTCATTAATATCTCGCTTAAAATCGCCCGTATTATCTTCAAACTCACGTTTTATCTCGTTGGTCGCCTTTTTAAATTCGCGCATCCCCTTACCCATGGTTCTTGCAATATCAGGAATAGCCTTTGACCCGAAAAACAGCAATGCTAAAAGCATTACCAACACAATTTCGCCTCCACTTATGAATAGTATGTTCAGGTTCATTTTAAAAAAATTTTCAACAAATATACAAACAAGTTTAGTACATCTGTAATCAAATAATTGTTCAATAAAAAAAAAGAAGCCCCGACCTGATTGGTCGGGGCTTCCAGCAAGTATTTTGTTTTATACTATTTCTTTTTAGCAACTACTTTGGCAACTCTCTTTTGAGTATCGAACGCAACGGGTGTCGCGATAAACAAGGAAGAGTAAGTACCAACAACCACACCTACCAGCAAGGCAAATGTAAATCCTTGAATTGAAGTTCCTCCAAACAGGAAGATAGCCAATAATACGACGAATGTACTCAACGATGTACTGAATGTACGACGTAAGGTTGAATTCAACGCGCTATCCACATTTTCATCACGATCGCGTTTCGGGTGTAATCCCAGGTACTCACGAATACGGTCGAATACAACCACGGTATCGTTAATTGAGTATCCTAACACGGTCAAAATCGCCGCAATAAATGCCTGGTCAATTTCTAATGAGAATGGCAGGAGTCCGTAAAACAAGGAGAAAATCCCTAACACAATTATGGAGTCGTGCGCCAAGGCTGCGACCGCCCCTAGTCCATACTGCCAGTTTCGGAAACGGATTAAAACATAAAGGAAAATAATGATGAGTGAAAACACGACCGCAATCAATGCATCCTTTTTGATATCATCGGAGATGGTTGGCCCAACTTTTTGTGAACTCATCCGATGATCTTTAATAAAGGTATCCATATCTTCGCCTGCAATATAACCGGCATCAGCCAATCCTTTAACCATCAATTGTTCAACTTCATTGTCAACATCTTCAGTCAACTCATCAATTTTATACTCTGTGGTGATTTTCACCTGGTTGCTTCCTCCAAAAGTCTTTACTTCAGGAGCTTCGCCATAAACGGCAGCCAATGCTTCACCTACTTTTTCAACTTTCACATCGTCATCAAACCGAACCACGTAAGTACGTCCTCCTTTGAAGTCGATTCCGTAGTTAAATCCACGAACCGCAAAAGACATAATTGAGAGAACAATTAAAGCCCCTGAAATTACATACGCGATTTTACGTTTCTCCAGGAATTTTATATGAGTGTTTCTCAACCAGTTGTCAGTCATTTTTGATGAAAATGTAATCTTCGCATCTCTACCCAATTGACGTTCGAAAATCAAACGAGTTAGGAAAATAGCTGAGAACAAGGAAGTGAAAATACCAATAATCAAGGTAGTTGCGAAACCTTTAATAGGACCAGAACCGAACATATAAAGAACGATACCAGTTAATAAGGTCGTCACCTGACCATCGATAATTGCTGAATAAGCATTCCTGTAACCATCGGTGATGGCTAGTTTCAATCCTTTTCCGGCTTTACGTTCTTCCTGTATCCGCTCATAAATCAGCACGTTCGCATCAACCGACATACCAATTGTTAGCACAATACCAGCAATACCCGGCAGTGTTAATACCGCACCAATTGAAGCAAGCACTCCGATAACAAAGAACAAGTTGGCTAACAACGCTATGTTGGCTGTTAAACCGGCATTCTTGCTGTAAAAGAACAACATATAAGCCAATACCAAGATGAAAGCGATTACAAACGACCACATACCGCTGCTAATGGCTTCCTGACCTAACGAAGGCCCGACAATCTCTTCTTGCAGAATTCGAGCTGGAGCAGGCATTTTCCCTGACTTAAGGATGTTCGCTAAATCCTTTGCCTCCTCAACGGTTTCCAATCCCGAAATACTAGAACGTCCTCCGGTAATTTCGCCATTTACGGTAGGAAATGAACGGACATAACCGTCGAGTACAATCGCGATTGATTTTCCAATATTCTCTTTTGTCAAACGAGCCCAGGCTTTAGCGCCTTCAGAGTTCATTGTCATAGAAACCTCGGGACGGCTACCAAACTGTTCGTAATCTTGACGAGCATCAACAATAACATCACCATCCAATGGAGCTTGTCCATCGCGGCTGGTTACTTTAATGGCAATCAACCGGAAATAGTTTCCACCCTCATCTATAGCTTTTGAAGTCCATTTAAATTGAACGCTACGTGGCAGAATTGATTTTACCTGAGGCATGTTCAGGTATGTATTTACTTTAGAAGTATCCTTGGCATGAGCAGTACCAACAACTGGTCCGGGGAACAATTGCCCATCAGTAGTTGTGCTAGGATTAAGCACCGCAAATAGTGGGTAATTTTTTCTGAAATCAGCCATATTATCCATAGCGGCTGTACTATCAGCTTCTTCAGTTTCAAGTTCTCCCAACAACGAGTCATCGTCTCCCTCAGCAGTTGCTGTAGCAGAATCATCTGCTACTTCCGTTGAATCTCCTTCAGTTTTTGAAGATTCCAGATCCAATACATCTTTCAGTTGTACATTCACTTGCTGTAGGTATGGAAAAACCTCGCTATTCTCCCAGGTTTCCCAAAACTCAAGCTTTGCAGTTCCTTGTAACAACTTACGCACACGCTCCGGGTTATCTACACCTGGAAGTTCTACCAAAATACGGCCTGCTGTTTGTAATTTCTGCACATTAGGCTGTGCAACACCAAAGCGGTCGATACGCGTACGAATAATATTGAATGAATTTTCAATTGCAGCATTCGTTTCCTGACGAATTACATCCAATACTTCGGCATTGGTTGAATTGTACTTCACTTTATCTTTCAACTCAAGCGTGTTGAAGATAGCCGCTAAACGAGCATTTGGGTCCGTTTCCTCGAAAGCGCGACCAAAAAGTGTCACGAAATCTTCCTGGCTATCGCGTTGCAATTCCTGTGCACGTTTGATGGCTGCATTAAATGTCGTATCAGTGCTGTAGTTCGAGAGAGACTTGATTAAGTCAACAACAGAAACTTCAAGCGTTACGTTCATACCACCTTTAAGGTCAAGCCCCAGGTTCATCTCCAGCGCTTTTACATCCTTATAGGTATAACTTTTCAACCCTAATAGGTTGTAAACCTCTTCACCTGAAATTGAATCCAGGTAATTACGTTCTTTTACAGGGTCGCCCTGTGCGAACTCCTCAGCATTACGTTCTACCTGCCAAGCTTTAAAAGTGAAACTGAGCTGGTAAACACAAACCAAAGCCAATAAAATGGCAAAAGTTCTGATTAATCCTTTGTTTTGCATTTGTCTAAAATTTAGATTGTAAGTGTCTATTTAATCTTTAAAATAAATTCGGAAACGGAGCCGGAAAACGGCCAACTGAAATTAGGATAGTTAATCGAAAGAGACTCGACTAACGGAAATTAGGCTATGTAAGGGTTATCGTCGGAATTGGAATGATGACAAATCATGAATTTCCGAAAATGAACCATCAGGTTTTGCGGCGAGCGTTCTTTCAACGATTCGGCCTTTAAAACATGAAAAGTCTTGTGATTGTGAAAAGCAGCCAAAAACTTATCGTTACCGATGGTGAATAATATTTTTGAAACTAAGCGATTACTTCCCGAACGAATTTTATAGCTACTGACCGAGTTGTAAACGAACATCTGAGACATGTTCACATGATGCTCAGACGCATCTTGCTGTTGACCGGCATGCTGTTCAGGGAGCTGATCATGACAACGATCAAAAATATATGCACCACCAATTACTACAATAAAGAGCAACAGGCGAACCATAAATTTTCGTGATATATCAAATTTAGCTTTCACAATTTTCTTCAACAGGTCGCAAATATATTCATTTTTATGAAACGATTGTGAATAATCCGGTACAAATTTCAACTGGAACGCAACTGAATCCCATCATCATATCGCACTCACGAACAGGACAATGCAAGTCAACCTGTAGATACCCGAGAAGGTGTTTTAAAACAATTGTGGCTATTTTCGGGGCCTTGAAAATGAGATTGTCTCATATTTATAGTCGATCACACACTGAAACTTTTTCAAAAGATCACTCCCCAGCAATCCACAAATGCGGACATCGCGGTATTTTTGATAGATTTCATTGACATGATCCAAATTAATCAAAGCCACTTTCTGATCTTTTACTTTCAGTTTACCAAAAGCCATGTAGCGTAATTCGCCTACCGATGTTTCAACCATGCCTTCGCTAATTCCGGCACTCTGGTATTCCTCATTATTGGCAGGTTCAACCTGAGTACAGTATTGTGACAGACTTTTATCAAACACTGTTTTCGAGGCCCCTGTATCAATGATCCAGTAAGCCTTTTCTCCATCTTCAAATTTCCCTTGCACCAACAGGTGATAATTATGATACTCTAACTCAACTAACTCAATGGATATTTTTGCCATAAATTAAAAAAAATGCCTCTACAAAGTGCAGAGGCATTAAATATAGTGTAATTAAATTCGATTTTCTAAGCTTCGAGCAAAGCATTTACTTTGCTAACTCCTTCGGCACTGGAAGCCAGTTTTTCCTTTTCAGCATCAGTAAGTGAAATCTCAACGATTTTTTCAATTCCGTTTTTACCTAAAATACAAGGTACTCCTAACGAAATGTCGTTTAATCCAAATTCACCTTCCAATAAAGCTGAACATGGGAACAATTTCTTCGAGTCAAGCGCAATTGCTTTAACCAATTCTGAAACTGCAGCACCTGGCGCATACCATGCACTCGTTCCTAATAATTTAGTCAATGTAGCACCTCCAACTTTAGTCGCTTCAACAACTTCGCTCATTTGCTCTTCAGAAAGGAATTCAGAAACAGGAACACTGTTGCGTACCGCTTTCTCGATTAATGGAACCATTCCTGTGTCAGAGTGACCACCAATTACCATGCCTTCAACATCAGATTGAGGACAAGCCAACGCTTCAGCCAATCGGTATTTGAAACGAGCACTATCCAATGCTCCACCCATCCCGATAATGCGGTTTTTAGGCAGCCCTGTTGCTTTATGCGCCAAGTACGCCATCGTATCCATTGGGTTACTAACAACAATCAGAATAACATCTGGAGAATGTTTGATTAAATTCTCAGCAACTGTTTTAACAATTCCTGCATTAATACCAATCAATTCTTCTCTTGTCATTCCTGGTTTACGAGGAATACCACTGGTAATAACAGCGACATCGCTACCTGCTGTTTTTGAGTAATCGCCTGTTGTTCCTGTGATAGCTGAATCAAATCCATTTAATGACGCGGTTTGCATCAAGTCCATTGCTTTACCTTCGGCAAAACCTTCTTTGATGTCAACCAAGACAATCTCATCAGCGAAATCTTTAATTGCGATATATTCAGCACAACTGGCACCTACTGCACCTGCACCTACAACGGTAACTTTCATAATAGTAGTTTTTTAATTTTTGATAATTTATTAAACGGCAGACAAAGATAAAAGGTATTTCTAAAATCCCTAGAAAAACGGCTGCGCATTAACAATTTAATAACCATTCAATGAAGCATTTCTGCAGATATCAGTTGGTACTGAGTAATGGCCAAACTGAAAGCTCAAAAGCGTAAGAATACAATGATAAAAATCCGGTGTCACATTGATTATTCCACCCGTTATCTTAGATTTCTTCCGGAGCCGACAGCAAAATTCGATCCCCTTCGTTCAAACCATTCAGAATGGCAACCATCCCATCATTTTCGGCTCCCACTTCTACGGGTTGTCGGATTACCGTACCGCCCTGCTTCAGGTAAACAACCGACTGCACACTGTCTGGGAACACAGCCTTGCTTGGAATTATTGTCTGATTTTCATAATGATCAAACACAATATGATTCATACAGGTCATTCCAGGCTTTAAATCGTCATCGTTATTTTTAAACCGGACGATCACTTTAAACACCTTCATATCAACCCCTTGATGATCCTCCCCAATTGAAGCAATGTAGATAACTTCTCCGTAATATGATTTTTCGGAAAGCGCATCAATTGTTATTGAAACACTATCCCCTTTCTGAATTTTAGAAATGTCAATCTCCTTTACATAGGTTTCTGAGATAGCTGACGACATATCCGGCAACCTTGCAATCAGAGGACGCCAAGTGCTTATTTCATCATCTTTTGAGTACTTGGAGCCATCCCAATTGGTACCCAGCATCACAATTCCATCTTGTGGCGTTGTAATTCTGGTTGAACGTAATGCTTCTTGATAACGGGCAATAAAATCATCCAGTTCCTTTACTCTTCGTTCCAACCGAAGAACCCGCATTTTCAGTCGGTTTTGTTCTAAAAGGTAATCTCTCCTCTTTTTCGCTAAAGCAATTTCCGCTTTTTGATAAGCCATCTGGGTTTTACGTTGATAGGCTCCTGATTCATATTTCGACTGCTCCAGATCAATTTTATTATATTCCAGATCGAGCAAAGCATTTGTTATCTCCTGACGCTTTTGCGTTAAGGTAACCGTGCTATCAATCCGAATATTTTTAAGATCGGCATCTGCTCTTTCTTTGTCCTGTATCTTATCCCGCATCCGATTCGAGAGGTCAGTTTGATCGAGTTGAGCAATGTAATCACCTTTTTTAACAATCTTTCCTTCCTCAACCATATCCACAATTTTTATCTGCCAAATCCGAAGCTCACGATCTCGAATGACCAGTGGAATATTGATTTCAGTAGCTTTCTCTCCTTTCACCTCGCCAACAGTTTCAATTACAGCATCCAAGTTCCCGCGCTTAACGACAAACGTTTTCCCTTGTGTAACCAGATCTCCATCAAACACCCAAAACACGACGATGGCGAGTAACAGGACGGCAACAACTCCCCAAACTATTATTTTTTTATTCTTTTTCATGCCTTCTAATTTTTTAGAATCTCGTCATATTCTTCGGTCAACGGTTCATCGTTCGCAAAATCATAAAGCGTTAACCTCCGAATGGAATAATAATAATTCCAATACGCATTGAGCGCTAAAACATAGTCCTTCCGGGCTTGCTCCAAGTCATTGCGAGCCTGATTTAGATTAATGACATCTACTTTCCCGATCAGAAACCGCTGAAAAGTCACCTCAAATCCTTTTTGTGCTACCGTATCGGCCAAAGCTGCATTGCGAACCTGATCTCCCTGCAAATTGAACTCCATGACGGTTTGTACAATATCCTGCTCAAAATCAATGCGAGCCTGCCTTACAGTTGCTTTTACTACTTCCCGGCTATATTCAGCCATTTGATACCGCCCTTTTCGTCTCCCCCAATCAACAATGGGAATATTTACCCCTAACCTAAAACGCTGACTACGATCAGGATTATCATATACATTCTCAAGCTCTTTTGCTGACTGGTCCAATCCATACAGTGCATAGATACTAGTATTTAAACCGATTTCTGATTTTGCTTCGGCCACCTGTCGATCTTCTTGAAGCAGCTGCTGTTGTTGATTTAAAATCTCCGGGTTATTATCCAAGGCTTGTGCAATCGCTTCGCCTGCCTTTACTTCCAGTTTTGGTATTTCGCTAGGTACAATGCAAGAAACCTTCGTGTTTTTATCCAATCCTAAAAACGAATTGAGCTCAGCCTGTGCACGCAACAAACCCAACTTTGTCGTATTCAGAGCCTGCTCAGCTCTTAGCTGACTCAATTGCAAATTCAGCAACTCGTCCTGGGTAACAGTCCCCACTTGAAAGCGCCCCTGACCAATTTTATAAAGTGTATCGGCACTCGCCTTATTATTTTCTGCAATCGACAAATTAATTTCCGCTGATACTAAGTTAAAAAAGCGTCGAGTGGCTTTTATCGAAAGATTTTCCCTCGACTCGATAAACACTTTTTTAGCTTTCTCATACTTCAACGGCTCAATTTTCGCTTCCCAACGCAGGCGGTTATAACCGTTCAATTCCTGCTGATAGCCAATACTAATTGGCGTTGACTGGTACGAATTATTCTTATCGCCATTCAGGTTTTTTACCATCCCCAATTCTGAGCGCAAAAACAATCGTCCACCGGTTAAAGCTACATTCTGATTCAACGACAAACCAAAATCAGCATTCAAATATTCGCGTTGTACATATTCCTCTTCGTTGGTCTGAAAATTATATTCTCGGTTTCGGTACCGATTAAAATCAAGAGGAGTTGCATCTAAACTTAGACTTGGCAACCTGTCGGCTTTAAAATATCGAAATTCCCAATAACTGGCGCGAAACATGTTTTCATTACGAAAAGCATCCAGCGATTGAGAAGAAGCCAGTTCAATAACATCTTCAAGCGACAATTTCAACTGCTTGTCTTGTCCTTTTGTTGACAGACCAATTAGAACAGTAAATAATATTGAAAGTAAATATTTTGATTTCATGATTCTGGTTTTCGGGTTAATAACGGAGTGATTCTACCGGGTCTTTCTCAGCTGCCTGTTTCGCAGGAAGATAACCAAATATGATACCAACAGCGGCAGACACCCCGAAGGCAATAACAATGCTGAAAAGCGAAACAACGGTTTTGATATCGAAAATAGCCGTGATCATTTGGGAGAGGATAACACCTAGAATGATTCCTATAATTCCTCCAAAAACGCTGATTAAAGTAGATTCGGATAGAAATTGAACAATGATGTCTTTTTGAGAAGCACCAATAGCCTGCCGGGTGCCAATCTCGCGTATTCGTTCCATTACCGAAGCCAGCATAATATTCATAATTCCAATTCCACCAACAATCAGCGAAATGCCTGCAATTGCTCCAAGCACAACATTAAAAATATTTTTTGTGCGTTGTTGTTGCTTCAGCAATAACTCAGGGATAGTCACCTCAAAATCATACATTTCGGAGTGGCGCCGATACAGCATTCGTTTAACAATATTGGCAGTTCCACTTAATTGTTCAGTCTCTTTCACCTGAAGGATAATTTTGCTTAACTGGTTCAAATTTCCATCATTATCATCACTCACATCTCCATCGCTTCCCGATCCCATTCCTACTATCACCATGCCACCACCGCCTTGCTTCGAATTGGCTTTCTCAACCTCATCGGCACGAATAAGCGATCGGTTTTTAAATCGCAATAACACGGTTTGAACGGGCACAAAAATTTTATTGTCAGAGCTACTGATCCCCATTTCATCGGAAGCTGAAGTTGTAAAATCCCTTTTTTCGACCACCCCAATAACTTTCAACCAAATCTTCCCACACTTAATACTCTTTCCAACAGGGTTCTCTTGTTTAAAAAAGACGCTTTTAATATTATCTCCGATAATACAAACCGGCTGTCCCATTTCGCTTTGTGTTTGACTGAAAATTTCGCCCTCCTGCAAACTGATACTAAACAGCTCGAAATAACTTTCATCCACTCCTTCCAATACAACCGGGTTGCTCTTCCCATTGAGAATAGCTGAGTAATTAAACGATATAACCGGGCTTATTTTGTCTACAGAAGGAATCACTTCTGAAATTGCCTGCGCATCAAGCAAACTCAACCCTTTACTGAACTTCGACCGACGTGCCCCGGATTCATCGCCCGATTTTGATCCACTGCCCTCAACACTAACTGAAGTTGGAGTAACAACAATATTATTTACACCAACCATCTTTATTTGTTCCAAAATCTCTTGTTCTGCTCCCTTACCAATGGCCATCATACTAATGACCGCTGCCACACCAAAAATAATTCCCAGGGCAGTTAGCATTGACTTTAAACGATTATCGAAAATTGCTTCAATTCCGATGATAATATCATGAAAGTAACGTTCTATCCACATAATTCTAATCGATTTAGTTTACTTTCATATTCTTCATCATTTCCGGAGTCGTACCAGTTGGTCGTTGAGGATCTTTCGAATTCTTTTCAAATTCAGCTTTTGCTTGATCTTCGGCAGCTTTTTGTGCTTTCTTTTCTTTCAATATTTTAGCATAAACTTCAAGTCCGTCATAGTCCAACTGCTCTGCGTTTTCGGGAGTTGAAAGATAGACACGGTCATCTTCATTCAATCCATCTCGAATCAAAATGTAGTTAGCATTGGCATCGCCCAGCGAAACAATCTGCTTAACCGGATCGCCTCTTCTTTCTTTAAATACATACTGAAGGCTGTCATTTGAATGAACCGATTCCTGCGGTATAAATAAAGTGTCTTCTATGGTTTTAGCCTGAATAACATTGCTGGTCGTCATGGCTGGCCGCAAATCCGGATCTTCATCAAAAATTTTAATTTTTACTTCAAATACCTTGGCGTCACTGTTTAGCATGTTCTGACCAATATTCGCCATCGATATTACTTCGCCGGCAAGTTCCTTTTCAGGGAAAGCATCAACACCAACCTTTACCGGCAATCCTACTTTTACTTCCGAAATGTCAATCTCGTTGATGTAGGTTCGTGAAATCAAGTTGGTCATGTCTGGAATTGTAGCAATAATTGGATTCCACATCGTAACACGCGATCCCACTTTAGTAACTCCTCCAAATCCTTGCTTAAAATAAGTAAGTAAGCCTTTTTTGGGTGAATAAATATCTAACGAATTATACAAAACATCCAGCTCCTTCAACCGATCGTTAATTTGGCGGTAATTAATAAACCTTCGGGTTACCTTATTTTCTTCTTGTTCTCGCTTTAACTTATAGGCATTTTTTTCTTGCGCGTACTTGCGCGATGCTTTATCGTGATCCATTTTGGCCTTTTTCTGAACAGATGGAGCCTCGTAGATTGACTCATCCACAACAATGCGCTTTTCTTCTAAATCAAGTTCGGCATTAATAATAGCATCTCGCTGATTACTTAGATTTAGGTTCGAATCAATCTTAGCATCCTGAAGTTCCGTTAGCGCTTTATCTAATTCGTCTTGGGCTTCTTTAATCTTTTCCTCAACCGCCTTGTGGTCGAGCGTACCGACGTAATCACCTGAATCGACATAAGTTCCTTCTTCTACAAGGTCGGTAATTGTCAATTCATAAATCCGCAGGCTACGATCTTTCATTTTTTCCGGAATAGTAATATTCTCAGAGTTTTCAGATTCTAATTCTCCTGATGAGTAAATTTTTACTTCAAATGAGCCGCGTTCTACAGGAACAATAATGTCATTATCAACCTTGTCGCTACTCTGAAAAATAAAAAATAGAATGATTAGTAAAACAGGAATAAGAGCAATCAGAATGATTTTTCTGTTTTTCATGGTTTTTTGCTGTTAGTAGTATTTGAATTTGTTTGATTAACATGTTGGAAAACGTTGCTCATTTGCAAAAGACCATTTTGAAATTATTTTTTTCGGTAAGCGCCTCAATCAATAACTGCTCAATTTCATTTTATGATCTGGGTTCCAATTTAAGACAATATTTATGCCAATTAAGCAAAACGAACATAAATTTTCTTAAAAAAATATAAAAGCACCATAAAATGGTACTTTTATAAAAATCTAGTTCCGTTAAACCCTAATTTCTATATAAGGTCTTTTATTTCATTAATGATTCGTTCAGCCAATGCAACCGAAGACTGCTGATTGATTGATTCAGCATAAATGCGGATAATTGGTTCGGTGTTTGACTTACGCAAGTGAACCCATTCTTGTTCAAAATCAATCTTGACCCCATCAATATCGTTTACCTGCTCGTTCCGGTATTTTTCTTTCATTTTTACTAAAATCGCATCAACATCAATTTCAGGGGTCAATTCAATTTTATTTTTAGAAATGAAATAATTCGGATAGGTTTTACGCAGTTCAGTACATGTTTTACCAGACTTAGCCAGATGAGTCAAAAACAAGGCAATTCCAACCAAGGCATCGCGCCCGTAATGTGAGGCCGGGTAAATTACACCACCATTCCCTTCGCCTCCAATAAGAGCATTGGTTGCCTTCATCTCTGTTACCACATTCACTTCTCCAACTGCCGATGCTGTATAAGTGCCGCCGTATTTTTCAGTAATATCGCGTAACGCCCGTGTTGACGATAAGTTGGAAACTGTATTGCCCGGTTTTTTTGACAGAACATAGTCGGCAACTGCCACCAAGGTGTACTCTTCGTTAAACATGCTTCCATCTTCCGAGATAATCGACAAGCGATCAACATCAGGGTCAACCACAAAGCATACGTCAACATTTTGCTCCCGAACCAGTTTGCAGGTGTCAATCAGATTCTCAGGCAAAGGTTCAGGCACATGCGCAAAATGGCCGGTTGGTTGCTCATTGATGGGGACGATGTTTTGCACTCCCAGAGCTTTCAACAGCGCAGGAATTGCAATTCCTCCAACCGAATTAACGGCATCAAAAGCGACCGTAAAATTGGCTTTTGAAATGGCATCAACATCCACCAATTCCAGCTTCAAAACATGATCAACGTGGGCTTGCAGGTAATCCTTTTCACTGATCGATCCAAGGTCATAAACATCGGCAAACTCAAAATCTTCAGTCTCAGCAAAATCTAAAACTTTCGCTCCTTCAACAGCCGACAAGAATTCGCCATTGCCATTGAGCAACTTCAGAGCATTCCACTGTGCCGGGTTATGACTGGCTGTTAAAATAATACCGCCATCAGCCTTTTCTTTTACAACTGCCAACTCGGTTGTTGGTGTAGTTGCCAGCCCAATATTAACTACCTTGCAGCCCATGCCACTAAGAGAGGCGCAAACAAGCGATTCAAACATTGCTCCTGAGATTCGCGCATCGCGACCAACAACAATTGTGGGCTTCGATTTTCCGGTCGTGTCTTTCGCCCACCGGGCATAGGCAGAACTATATTTTACCACATCGAGCGGACTTAAGCCGTCGCCGGGCTTTCCTCCAATTGTCCCTCTGATTCCTGAAATTGATTTTATAAGTGTCATTTGTAAATTCTTATTTATAGGGTAGTTATCGTATTCATTTAATTACATGTAATGCAGGTACTCTTTGATCAATTCTTTCAAATCCTGATTTTCGCCATAGGTTTTAAAATTCTCACTCAATTCTTTATCCTCGAACGAACGCAATTTCAAAATGGTATGATTAATAATCGATTTTGGGAAGATCTGATCGGCTTCAAAATAATGGCGGAAGTTTTCAAGAACCTCAGCCGCTTCGTGACAAGAATTCGGCAACCGCCCAAATTGATGATCGCCTTCCGGTTGTTGGTCTTCCTTTAAGAACAAATTCTCGGAGCAAAAATAATCATCCGTCTTTTTGACGGCCTCGGGATCCGATAAACCTTTCATAAAGCCGATAATCAAAGCCGCCGAAAATAAATAGGGATTTGCTGATCCATCAGAACCACGATATTCAATCGTTTGCCGGAATGTATAATCGACATTAGCTTGCTCCTGCTGGTTAAGGTCAGCCCCAAATGCAGTTGCTGAATTCCATCCCAAAGGAACCCGAATTAAGGTGGAGCGATTTTGCTTTCCCCAGCAAATACGGTACGGTGCTTTTTGCCCCGGCATGGAACGCAGATATGAAACCGGCGTGGTGTTGGCAAATGCTGATAATGCTGGTGCCAAGTCCAACACACCGGCAATCATTTTCAGACTGGTGGGTGTAATTTCACCATTTTCCACCAACATATTCTTATCGGCCTGCTCGGCCAAAAAATGTACATGCATGCCGCTGCCGGGCTGGCTCAACGATATTTTTGGTATAAAAGTCACATTCACCTTGTATTTCAACCCTAACATGCGCAAAATCCACTTGGCCACTACCAACTGGTCTGATGCATCTTCCGGATTCACTGGTGCAAATTCAATCTCGTGTTGCTCGTAATGTTTTCCTTGATGTGTGAACCGGCCATTTTCGGCATGTCCAAAGCGAACCATGCCACCACATTGAGCAATCAGTTTGATCGCCTCCGTCCGCAGTTCTTCATACATCGTAAAAGGCTCGGCACAGTGGTAACCATCCGCTGTCCCTTCTACTTCATTCTCGGCATCACCAAAGATGTAAAACTCCAACTCGCCCATCATCTTGAGCTTCATGTTGGTTTCTTTAAAAAACTGCTTTTGTGCTTTTTTCAGAATGTTTTCCGGCGAGCTTTCCAAGGGCTCTCCCTGGGCATTGTAAAACGAACACAAGACATCAACAGATGGAATCTTTGAAAAGGGATTCAAAAAAGCCGTTTTATAACGAGGCACAATATAAAGGTCGCTAGTGTTTACTTCCAGAAACGAAAAAATACTACTTCCGTCAACCCGCTCACCCGATGATAAAACCATGTCCAACTCTTCGCGCGTAGTAACCATGAAGTTTATGGTCTTCAGCTTCCCGTCTTCGGCAACATAGCGAAAATTCAGCATTTCAATTTCGCGCTCTTCAATGTACCGGATCAAATCTTCTTTTGTAAAATCGGAAGCTGGTTTTTGAAGGTATTGAACCAACAGGTTTGGATTATTTTTAAGTGATGGCATACTTTTTTATTTAGACCCTAAAAATAGTTATGTGAATGGAAAATAAAAAACACCCGCACATACAAAAGGCCGGTCGATCAAACCAGCCTTTCTTGCTTTTCTCTTCTGCAAAAGAAAAGTAAAATTTATGAAAAAAAAAAAAATCTTGTCTCACTAATAAAACAGCTCAGCATAAAAAAACCCTTAATCTGATTTGAGAAAAGTTTCAAGTTTCAAGTTTCAAAACACCTCGTGCTTAGTCTTTGTTTGTGCCAACTAATGATTAATAAACAGAATCCGGAGGCTACTTCAAATTTGAAATTTGCTCCTCCAGCACTTTGATTTTGGCCTCAGCATCAGCTTGTTTGTCCTTTTCTTTTGCTACAACGGCTTCCGGTGCATTGTTTACAAACCGGTCATTGCTTAGTTTTTTCACGACCGACTTTAAGAAACCCTGAGTGTATTTTAATTCTTCTTGTAGTTTGGTTAATTCCTCTTCCACATCAATCAAGTCGCCCAAATCAATAAAGAAACTGGATGAGAACACCCTGAACGAAGCCGCTCCTTTGACCTCTTCGGTCACCAATTCAATCCCTGAAAGGTTACCCATCTTAATAAGTACCGAATCGAACTGACCGTTATACCCTTTATCTCCTTTTTGGATCTTCAAGTCGAGTGTGTCTTTCATCGGCAGATTGTTATTTTTACGCACATTGCGAATTCCGGCAATGGCTTCTTTCACCGCTTCAAAATCGGTTAATAAGTTCTGATCAACCTCACCAACCTCGGGCCACTGGCTAACCATGATGCTTTCGCCAGCCTGACGTTCGCGTAATAACTGCCAGATCTCTTCAGAGATAAACGGCATAAACGGATGCAATACCCGCAACACTTTATCGAGCGCATCGAGCACCTCTTCGTAAGTTTTGCGATCGATTGGCTGCAGATACGCCGGTTTTACCACCTCCAACAACCACGATGAAAATTCATCGCGAATGGTGGTGTAAATAGTCATCAGTGCGTCAGAAATTCGGAACTTATCAAAGTGATCGTTCATGATAGCTATTTGCTCGCTCAGTTTTTGATTAAACCATTCGATAGCCAGCTTTGAGTGTTCCGGTTGCTCCAGCTCATCTGACACTTCCCATCCACGAACCAGTCGGAAGGAGTTCCATATTTTAGCTGAAAAGTTCCGGCCTTGCTCCGGTAAACTTTCGTCAAACAACAGATCACCTCCGGCTGGCGAACAGAGCAACATGCCAACGCGTACGCCATCTGCTCCATATTTTTCAATCAACTCAATCGGATCGGGAGAATTACCCAATGACTTCGACATCTTTCGGCCTTGTTTGTCGCGCACCATACCCGTAAAATAGACGTTTTTAAATGGGTACTGATCTCGCTCCGAATATCCGGCCATAATCATCCGTGCCACCCAAAAGAAAATAATATCGTGTCCGGTTACCAAATCGCTGGTCGGGTAATAATAGTTGATTTCGTTATTTTCAGGTTTGGCTACGCCGTCGAATACAGAGATCGGCCACAACCACGATGATGCCCACGTGTCAAGTACATCTTCGTCCTGAGTTAAGTTTTCCATGGTAAGATTTGGATTACCTGTTTTTTCTTTTGCAGCTACCAGTGCTTTTTCAGCGGTTTCGGCCACCACAAAACTGCCGTCTTCCAGGTAATAAACCGGTATTTGATGTCCCCACCACAACTGACGACTGATACACCAATCTTTCAAATTGCCCATCCAGTGGCGGTATAAGTTTTTAAATTTCTTGGGGTGAAACTCTACCTCATCAGACTCCACCGCATCCAATGCAGGCTTGGCCAATTTTTCCATGGATAAAAACCACTGAGCCGAAAGCTTGGGCTCGATAACCACATCGGTACGTTCCGAATAGCCCACCTTGTTTTTATAGTCCTCAATCTTAAGCATGTTCCCCGATTTTTCCAGCATCGGAACAATTTGTTTGCGTGCTTCAAAACGCTCAACCCCAACGAGTATTTGGGCTTTTTCGCTTAGCGTACCATCATCATTAAATGTATCGATGGTTTCCAGGTTGTGGCGCATGCCAATTTCGTAGTCATTAATATCGTGTGCCGGTGTTATTTTCAAACAACCGGTTCCAAACTCCATATCAACGTATTCGTCCATAATTACAGGAACGCTACGTTCTACCAGCGGCACCAAAACCCGCTTCCCTTTCAGGTGTTCAAAACGGTCGTCATTCGGATTCACACAAACAGCCGTGTCTCCTAAGATAGTTTCCGGGCGAGTGGTTGCAATTGTTACGTAGTCATCTTCGCCTTCAATTTGGTAGCGAACGTAATATAATTTCGATTGCTCTTCTTTATGAATCACTTCTTCGTCAGACACGGCAGTTTTAGCCGCAGGATCCCAATTAACCATCCGCACACCACGGTAAACCAATCCTTTATTGTACAAATCAACAAACACCTTGATAACCGATTCCGAACGAATTTCATCCATGGTAAAGCTCGTGCGTTCCCAATCGCAGGAAGCACCGAGTTTTTTAAGTTGCTCAAGAATAATTCCACCGTGCTTATCGGTCCAATCCCAGGCATGTTTCAAGAATTCATCACGGGTTAGATCCTTCTTACCTACGCCTTCACTTTTCAGTTTGGCAACCACTTTGGCCTCAGTAGCAATCGAAGCATGGTCGGTTCCGGGCACCCAACAAGCATTTTTCCCCAGCAAGCGTGCGCGGCGAACTAAAATGTCCTGTATCGTATTATTCAGCATGTGCCCCATGTGCAACACGCCGGTGACATTAGGAGGCGGAATGACAATGGTGTAAGGCTCACGGTCGTCAGGTTCGGAGTGAAAATAGTTTTGCTCCAACCAATACTTATACCACTTATCTTCTACTTCAACAGGATTATACTTGCTTGGAATTTCCATTATTTGTGTGATTTTTAACGTATTCTGAATTAAGCCACAAAAATATAAAAATTCCGCTATCGCTCGTTGGTTTTCGTGTGGTTTGTAGTTTACTTGTTTAATAAGATTAATTCCTGCACTTTCGAAACTTAAACTCACGCGCCAAGTTTTTAAATTAATTACTTGATCTTTTAAAAAATTGTTTAGTTATTCGCACAAGTCTAAAGAATAATCAAGATCAATAATATAATACACTATCATGTTATCATCAATCGTTGAGTTTCTTGTCATGTTGAATCCTTTCGCCCTGTTTCTTTATCTCGATCCTATTCGGAAAGATTTGTCTCATCGCGATTTCATGATGGTTATTTTTAAAGCAAGTTTGATTTCATTTTTAGTTTGTCTGGTTTTTTTCTTTTCCGGAGATCTATTTTTTCGTCTGATTTTTAAAATTGACTTTGAATCTTTCCGTATTTTCGGTGGAATAATCATTTTCTCGTATGCTTACTTTTACATTGTAAAGGGGCAGAAAGCACTAATTATTATTAAAGAAAACCTGGACGACTTAGCTTCAGAAATAGCTCTGCCTTTTATGGTTGGCGCCGGTACAATCTCCTTAACTATTTTATTGGCTCACGACCATTCTTTTCTGATTGGAGGCGGATCGCTAACCATCATCTTCCTCATTAATTTTCTGGTCATTTTTGCACTTAAAAAATTTAGAGACTCGATTGAAACAAAGAAATTTAAAACTGCCTTTGATAAAAACATGGAGGTTTTATTGCGTCTGAATGGATTTTTTATTGGTGCCATTGGCATAAATATGGTGCTTATGGGTATCAAAAACTTATTCGGGATCGGTTAAAAACACGAAAAAAGCCAATTAATTACTTCTTATTTTATCTCAAATCATTATTTATTCTCCGACACCAACTAAAACGAACGCCTGTATTCATTGGGTTTACAAGCAATCAAAAACCTAAAAATACACCCTCCAAAAATACCTGTGTTAAATTATCACTAACAAACTGTGAACCTGAGCATTACTTGTTGCATCTCACCAATTCATCGGTTAATTTTGAAACGAGTTAGATCCTTAGTTTAGTTTAGTTAGAAAAAGTATAAAGTATGAGTTTAAAGAAACAAGTTTTAAAATCGAAGCCGGTTTGTAAAGTTACCTTCCGGTTGTCAAAAGATGAAGTTAAAGGTGCTGAATCAGTTGCACTAGCAGGTGATTTCAATAACTGGGATACAACCGCCAGCATGAAACAATTAAAAACAGGTGATTTCACGACCCTCCTGGAGCTTGAAAAAGGAAAATCTTATGAGTTCCGCTACCTGGTTGATGGCGAAAAATGGATCAATGAACCTGAAGCTGACCGTTTCGCAACCAATGAGTTTGGTGAAGAAAACTCAGTAGTCGAAGCCATTTAAAGAATAAGGTCTGAAATTGAGTTCAGACCTTATTCTTTTCTTTCACATTTCCCAAAAAATCAGCTACGCTTCTTCAAACATCATTTAACAAACCTTCGATCCGCATAAATTAAGCAGTGCGAATAATTTAGTGTCATGTTTCGAGTCTTTAACAATTTGTGATAGAAGCGAAACCGAAAATATCAAATAGGTTCGTGACGTTAGTAAAGCTAAATTAACTTAATTTGATAGAGAAAAGTTAATTTTACCGGACACCTGAGGAGGTCTTATGCAGCAAGACAACGCAGTTTTTAAAAACAATAATATCTACATCATTTTTAGTGTTACACTAATTGCGATGATGGGGGTTGCTAGTATCACCCCGGCATTTCCTGATATTATTGCCCACTTCAAAATTAATCCTCAACAAGTTGGTGGGCTTATTGTAGCCTTTACCCTGCCCGGCATTTTTTTAACGCCTGTTACCGGAACGCTGGCCGACCGCTACGGACGAAAACTAATTCTTGTCCCATCGCTGTTCCTATTTGGAATTGCTGGCATAAGCTGCATGTTTGCCCCTAGTTTCTTCTGGCTTCTTGTTTTACGGTTCATTCAGGGAATTGGAGCAAGTTCACTTTCAAGCCTAAACATCACGTTAGTTGGCGATTTATTTTCGGGCGAAACCAGAACCAAGGTGATGGGGTACAATGCCAGTGTATTGAGTATCGGAACGGCCACCTATCCTGCAGTCGGTGGTGCAATCGCTGTATTCGGCTGGCAATTCATTTTTATACTGCCGATTCTCGCTATTCCATTGGGAATATGGATTATTAAAGGACTCAATAACCCGGAACCCAAAAACAAAACCAAACTAAAAGACTACTTTTCCAGGGTTTGGAAAACCATCAACCAAAAGAATGTTTGGGTTATTTTGATGCTCAGCGTAATTCTTTTCATCATTCTTTATGGCACTTACCTCACCTATTTCCCATTAATGATGAAAACCCGTTTTGGATCGGAATCATATACGATCGGTTTAATGATGTCCTTGATGTCGGTCACCACAGCCATTGTCTCATCCAGATTAAGTTGGATAAGTAAAAAAATAACCATTAAGCAACAGCTTATTATTGGAAGTTTGAGCTATTTTTTTTCGACAGTATTAATGATGATTGCGCAAAGCTATGGAATGCTGATCGTTTCGGTAATGATATTCGGAGTTGGGCACGGAGTAATTATTCCATCAGTTCAAAACCTGTTGGTTGGTTTTGCCTCTATTCAGGAGCGTGCAGCTTTCATGTCGGTTAACTCGATGGTTCTTCGTTTGGGGCAAACTTTAGGTCCGCTGATCGTTGGTATTTTCTATTCACTAAAAGGGTTGAGCGCAGCATTTGGAACAGGAGCCGGACTTGCTCTTTTAATGTTTTTAATCATCCAGTTTGTATTTTCCACATCAACCCATAAATAGTTGGCTTTGTCCTAAACACAAAAAACAACAACTATCCAATCAACTATTTTAATAGAAATGGCTAGTTTTGTAGCGACAATTTAAGACATGATTGATAGTAACAAAAAATATGTCATCTTAGAGGGTTGGATCTCTATCTTCACGAACCTGCTGCTTTTCGCCCTGAAATACTGGGCCGGAATCGTATCCGGATCGATCGCTCTAATTGCCGATGCATGGCATACCTTAACCGATTCCGTTTCGTCGGTTATCGTGCTACTTGGCGGACGACTGTCGCGCAAACCAGCTGACGAGGAACACCCTTTCGGGCATGGACGAGCCGAACACATTGCGGCAGTCATTATTGGCGTTCTATTAGCTATTGTCGCTTTTGATTTTGTGATTAATTCCATCGAACGATTCAACAGCCGGGAGTCCGGCACATTTGGAACCACCGCTATTGTAGTCACAATTATTTCAATTATTGGAAAAGAAGTGCTTGCTCAATATGCTTTCTGGGGGTATCGGAAAACAAAATCGTCTATCTTAAAAGCTGATGCCTGGCACCATCGAACCGACTCGCTTTCATCCATCATCATTTTAATTGGTATTTTGGTTGGCAAGTATTTTTGGTGGATCGACTCCCTGCTGGCTTTAATTGTTGCCATTATGATTGCCTATGCCAGCTACGAAATACTTTCGAAAGAAATACAAAGTTTACTAGGGGAGCGAATTGACCCTAAGCTAATTGGGGATATCAAAACGGAGGTTGACAAACTCCTTGAATTAGAAGTATTCATCCACCATTTTCACTTGCACCAATACGGTCACCACAACGAATTAAGTTGCCACATCAAACTTCCGGCCGACATGCCATTAAGCGAAGTGCATGAAATTTGTACCCGGATTGAAAATCATATCAAACAGAAATTTAACTTGGTTACTACAATTCATCCGGAACCTTATGAAGATTCGTAAGCATTTCTAAAAAAACATTCAGAATTTTGATCTCACTACTTTTTAAAAAAGTTATTGTCTTTTAGCTTCAAATCATACTTAATATCCTTATTTTAGCGTTTTTGATTTTTAAGATGAAAAAGAACTTATTATACATTTCAATTCTAATTGGACTAGCAATTTCCTGCGACGATGTCTACGAGCAGCCACCGCAGGCGTTTTTGGAAATTGCTTTGGAAAATGTAGACTCACTGGACAACTCAACTCCAAAAGTTTCGGCATACGGCATTGGGATGGAGGATAGTATATGGCTCTATCAGCAAACCACTGATTTATTCTTGCTTCCCCTAAGCCTTGAAGAAACAACGAGCTTTGTAATTTTGCTAGACTCGATTGCCGACACCCTGAGAATTACCCATGAAACCGAATTAGTTTTCGAATCAGCAGAAACCGGATTTTACAACGAATTTAAAATACTTGATGTCGACCACAGCTATAATCGTATTGACGATTACGCCGTGACTGACAGTTTGGTGACAAAGACCTGGCATGAAAATATTAAGCTTTACATTAATTCTCTCCCTGATAGCATTAATTAGTTTTGGGCAGGAGCGAGAGCTAAAGTTAAAACCCAAACGAAAAGACAACTTCATTCACATGGATGGGTTGCGCGTTGGAATGGATCTTTCACGCTCACTACAACACTTTTGGAACAAAGGAAACCGCTATGGGACCGAATTCAGCATTGACATGGAACTGATCCCAAACTTATACCCCACCCTTGAAACCGGATGGGAGAAACTTCGATTAACGCAAGACTATCTTGATTATTCTTCATCTGGATCGTATACAAAAATTGGCTTCGACTATAATATTCTGGTCGCTGAAAACCGTCAGGACATGGACATGGTGTATGTTGGCTTGAGATACGGGTTTACACTGGCCAACCAGCAAGTTAAGTCCTTTTATGTGCCAAATTACTGGGGCGACTTCAGCGGCAGCTTCGATAAACAAAACTACAGCGCTCAATGGACCGAGATTGTATTTGGCATGAAAGGCGAAGTATTGAAAAACTTTTTCATAGGCTGGAGTATCCGTGGCAAACTAAAACTTGGGCAAAAAGATTTTGACTTGCCTCATGTCTACTTTAATCCTGGGTTTGGTCCGGCTGAAAAAAAATTCAATTTCGATTTTTCATATTCAGTTTACTACAATTTTCCATTTAATTTTAGAAAGTAGACCATGAAACATTATGTTCTTACTTTAGGTTTTGTTTTCCTGTCGATGCTTTCGGGAATGGCGCAAACCGAAAATGGTATTGTAGTCAGAAAATACAGGAATCAGCAAACCTGGCTAATTGAGGAAGGTGCCAAAATTACCATTAAAAAGGACGGACAAAAATACAAGGGGAAATTCAAAATTATCGATAAAGAATCGATCCTCGTAAACTCAGACACGATAAAAATCAATCAAATACAGGAATTATACGCCAAGCTTTCTACCAGCAATCTTTCCGGAGGCGTGTTTACTCTACTTGGCTCCTGGACCGGAGTCGGCGGAATAAGTGGGACAGTTATGGCAGTATCTGAAGGTGGGTTTGCGATACTGGTCATTCCGTTCACAGCAGGTATTGGAACCTTTGGAACGTTGTTAGCTATCAAAGGTGTACAACTTCTTTCACGTGGGCGAAAATTTAATACTGCCAAGTGGGAGTATTTGATCATTCAAGAGCCGTCCGTGGTTCCGGCTAACTAATTCTTCCAATCATTATCGGTCAGCATTTCAGTGTTTTTTTGCTGCTGTTTTTAACCCTTTTTTTCTTTCTGATTTGAAGGCGCAAAATAATTCTTCAAACAGTGACTTTTACCCATTTTTTCGTCGAACTAAAAAGCATTCTTTTGCAGCCGATTCGGTCGCCAAAAAGCAACACGAATTTTTACGAGTTTGAACCGGAGAAAAAGAATGAAAAATGACTGAAACACAAAAAATAAAATTAAAGACAACACTGACGGACTATTTGGTAATTGCGTTTGGCATGTCACTATACGTTCTTTCATGGACCGTATTCTTAATTCCTGCAGAAATCACAGGAGGAGGAATCAGTGGTCTATCGGCAGTTATTTTTTATAGCACCCAGATACCCGTTGCTGTTAGTTACTTTGTAATCAATTCATTTCTCATTTTAATAGCCATTAAAATTTTAGGAGCAAGCTTTGGCATAAAAACAATCTTTAGCATGGGAATCGCAACCCTACTCTTTTGGCTTACTCCAAACCTAATCAGCGAACCGCTGATTGACGATACTTTTCTGTCGGCTGTTTTGGGAGCCATGATGGGTGGAATTGGAATTGGGCTGGTCTTTACGCGTGGAGGCAGCACCGGAGGAACCGACATTATTGCCATGATAATCAACCAATACCGGAACATTAGCCCCGGTCGGGTAATCATGTATTGCGATGTGATTATCATTGCATCAAGCTACTTTGTTTTTCAATCACCAAGCAAACTTGTTTACGGCTATGTTTCCATGTGGGTAATTGCATATACGATTGATGCTTTTTTAAATGGTTCGAACGCATCTGCTCAAATTTTTATATTTTCGAAAAAATTTGAAGAAATTGCCGACTATGTCAATAAAAATGCCAGTAGAGGCGTTACAGTACTTGACGGAACAGGCTGGTACACCAAAGAGTCGGTAAAAATAGTCATGACAGTTGTACGAAAAAGAGAAACCAGTCTCATTTTTAGAAAATTAAAAGAGATCGATCCGGAAGCATTTATTTCCATGGGGAGTGTGATGGGTGTTTATGGGCAAGGTTTTGACAAGATGAAAATTTAATATGAAAAAATATATTGCCGAAGTTGTTTTAGTGCTGATTACCTTAAGTTTATTCGTCGTTTTTTTGGTTAACCCGCCAGTTGAAAATCCGGCTCCTGTTCCCGAACCGGAACCAATTCCGATACCCGATCCTATTCTTCTGTTTGGACTTCCCGTGGATTCATTCACGATTGAAGATGCCGATATTATGCGTAACCAAAATTTATCTGATATTTTGGTGAAAAAGAATATTTCGTATCAAAAGATTGATGAGCTGGCTCGCAAATCGAAACCTATTTTTGATGTCCGTAAGTTAAAGCACAAGAACCATTATCATTTTTTCCTGAAGAAAGACAGTGCTCAAACACCTGCCTATTTCGTTTACGAAATCGACAATACCGATTACGTGGTTTACGACCTGAATGATTCTATTCAGATTTATAAAGGACAAAAGCCAATCCACACGAAGCTGAGATCTGCGTCGGGAACAATTAAAAGCTCACTTTGGAATGCGATGACTGATAACAATATCAATCCGGTCCTGGCCATTGAGCTTTCCGACATTTATCAGTGGTCGATCGACTTTTACGGCATTCAAAAAAACGATAAGTTCAAGGTTATTTACGAAGAGAAATATGTTGACTCCACCTCAATTGGCATTGGCGAAATTCACGCCTGCCAGTTTCATCATATGGGTGAAGACTTTTACGCATTTCATTTTGAGCAGGACAGCAGCCTAAGCTATTTCGATAAAGAAGGAAATAGTCTGAAAAAAGCTTTCCTGAAAGCACCATTGAAATTTTCAAGAATCAGCTCGCGATTCTCAAATAGTCGTTTCCATCCGGTACTTAAAATCAGGCGTCCACATCATGGAATTGATTATGCTGCACCAACCGGGACTCCTGTTCAATCGATTGGTGATGGGGTTGTCACGCGAAAGGGCTATCAAAAGCGCGGAGGTGGAAACTTTGTATACATCAAACACAATTCGGTTTATACAACCTGCTACATGCACTTACATGGCTTTGCAAAAGGAATTGCTCCCGGTGTGCGAATAAAGCAAGGACAGGTTATTGGTTATGTTGGCGCAACAGGACTAGCAACTGGCCCTCATCTCGATTTTAGGGTATTTAGAAACGGGTCGGCTATGGATCCGCTGAAAGTAAAAGCACCACCTGTGGAACCGATTCACGATGAAAATTTAGCTGCATACAACCAAGTGAAGGATTCGCTGACCGCACAGCTTAATCTAATTCCTTTTCAAGAATAGGATTACACATAGAAATAAGTAAAAAGCTCAAACAGCATATCATTTGCTGTTTGAGCTTTTTTATACCTATTCTAATCCTGACTTTGATATAGCACCTCTTCTATCACCCGGGGAAAATGTTCATGCTCGAGTAAATGTATCTTTTGAGCGACATCGTCCGGAGTATCCGATTGCTCCACATCGCAATTCGCTTGAAAAATAATGTTCCCTTCGTCATATTTTTCATTCACATAATGAATGGTGATGCCCGATGACTTTTCTTTATTCTTCACAACAGCTTCATGCACAAACTGACCGTACATTCCTTTTCCTCCATACTTAGGCAATAAAGCCGGATGTATATTTATTATCGGAAACTCTTCGGTGAGGTACCTCGGCACCAACCAAAGAAAGCCCGCCAAGACAATCATGTCTATTTTTCGGTCAGTCAATTCATCGAGGATGTCAATGCTGTGATAAAACTCGTCTCGTGAAAAAGTAAAAGTCTCAACACCAAGCCTTTCAGCTCGTATCAATGCATAGGCATTTTCGTTATTTGACCACAAAGAATCAACAATAACATTGCGATTTCCGTTAAAATACTCGATTATATTCTGTGCGTTACTGCCTGATCCTGAGGCAAAAATGGCAATCTTCTTCATCTCAAATTTAGTTCTATTATATTTTTAGAATAATGGACTCACATGTTCAAATATAGTCTAGACAATCAATAACTTACAGTCCAAAACAGCTATTTATTTAAGTTTTTCTTTGATATATTTTGGGTAAATTTATTACTTTGCAGCGGATTTTTTAAAAACAAAATTGAATATTAACTTAAAATTAGAACTATGTCTGACATTGCAGGTAAAGTTAAAGCAATTATCGTTGATAAATTGGGAGTTGACGAGAGCGAAGTAACAAATGAAGCTTCTTTTACAAATGACTTAGGTGCAGATTCTTTGGATACAGTAGAATTAATCATGGAATTTGAAAAAGAATTTGATTTGGCTATCCCAGACGATCAGGCTGAAAAGATTTCAACTGTAGGTGAAGCTGTTTCTCACATCGAAGCAAACGTTAAGTAATAAATTTGAATTAAAGATTTATGGAATTTAAACGGGTAGTTATAACCGGACTTGGAACCGTAAACCCGCTTGGTAATTCTGTACAGGAATTTTGGGAAGGGCTTAAAAACGGGGTTAGTGGAGCTGCACCTGTCTCTCGGATGGATGTAGACCTTCATAAAACCCGATTTGCATGTGAGTTAAAAAACTTTGACCCAACGGACTACGTTGAGAAAAAAGAGGTTCGTAAACACGATCCATATACGCTTTATGCATTTGCATCATCTCAGCAAGCAATTGACGATTCAGGTCTTGACCTGGAAACACTCAATAAAGATCGCGCTGGCGTGATTTGGGGAGCAGGAATTGGTGGTTTGCAAACTTTTTATGAAGAAGTTAGAGCATACAACCTTGAGCGCCCTAAGTTTAATCCTTTCTTTATTCCGAAAATGATTGCGAACATCGCGGGTGGATTAGTATCTATCCGCTTTGGATTTCGCGGTCCCAATTTTACAACTGTATCAGCATGTGCATCAGCGTCACACGCCATGATCGAAGCGTTTAACTACATTCGCATGGGTAAAGCTGATTTGTTTATTACAGGGGGCTCCGAAGCAGCAATCAACGACGCAGGATTATGTGGTTTCAATTCGATGCGTGCACTTTCAACACGTAATGACGATCCGACAACTGCATCCCGACCTTTTGATAAAGACCGGGATGGATTTGTAATGGGCGAAGGATCTGGTGCTCTTATTTTTGAAGAGTACGAGCATGCGAAAGCCCGCGGAGCAAAAATTTACGGAGAAATTGTAGGCGGGGGAATGTCGGCAGACGCTTACCATATGACTGCCCCTGATCCGGAAGGAAGAGGTGCTTCACTGGTTATGAACTGGGCCTTGGAAGATGCCGGAATAAAACCTGAAAACATTGATTATATCAATGTTCATGGAACCTCTACTCCACTAGGAGATATTGCAGAGCCAAAAGCAATTCAAAAATGTTTTGGCGACCATGCTTATAAATTAAGTATTAGTTCTACCAAATCAATGACAGGTCACTTGTTAGGTGCTGCCGGAGCGATCGAAGGCATTGCTTCAATCCTGGCATTGAGAGATGGAATTGTTCCTCCAACAATAAATCACTTTACTGACGATCCGGAGATTGACAGCAGACTTGATTTTACATTTAACAAAGCAAAAGAACGCGAAATGACTTATGCATTGAGCAATACATTTGGCTTTGGAGGACATAATGCTACAGTAATTTTTAAGAAATACTGATAAGGTGATAAGAAATATCGCACAACAAATAAAACTCTTTTCTTCTCCGAGAAAAGAGTTTTATTTGTTTTTAAGATCATTATTCAATTGCTCGCCGGTCAATATTAAACTTTATGAAACGGCACTAACTCATCGCTCAGCTTCAAAAACTGATTCGCAAGGGAATTGGGTTAATAATGAACGGCTGGAGTATTTGGGCGATGCAATACTGGGGGCAGTTATCGCAGAATTTTTGTATAACCGGTTCCCAAATATGGATGAAGGTTTTCTCACTCAGATGCGATCTAAACTAGTGAACCGAAGCTTTCTAACAGAATTAACTTTTCAGATCGGGCTGAACTACTACATTGAATCGAACACGAACAACACCGACGAGAATAGCCATATCTATGGTGACGCTTTAGAAGCGATTATTGGCGCCTTATACCTTGACAAAGGCTACCAGGTCACACGGAATTTCATTATTCGTAAATTACTTCTTCAACAAGTAGATCTGGATGTCATTCAAAAAACAAATACCAACTACAAAAGTCAGCTGATTGAATGGAGCCAGAAAAATAAAAAAGAAGTTGACTTTTCAACTGTCGAGAATACAGTTGGAGAAAATAAGCAGCCACACTTCGTTTCAACAGTAACGATCGATAATCGTGTAATTGGGAAAGGTGAAGGTGGATCAAAAAAGGAAGCTCATCAGAAGGCATCAAAAGTGGCGCTCGGCAAGCTAAACGAACTTGAAGGACAGGAGAATTAAAAGCGCGAGTGTTAAGATTCCTAAACAAAAAAGCGGAGCCTCTCAACTCCGCTTTAAAAACCAAAACCTAAATTCACCTTGTAAAAAACTCAGTTAAACCCCATTTGTGCAAATGCAGTTTTATACATTTGCTCTAACAAAGATATAGAGATTATACATGCAGCGATGCTAACAAATGTTAAAGCCTGTTAAGATTTTGTTTACACCAAAACCGTTTAAACTCAATATCTACAGCCAATGTTAAATATTGTTAAACAGCTGATTACCCTGTTTTTTAAAGATTATATTTGTAGTCATGAGTAGACGAGTTATCATTTTTTTGATTGTGATCATGGCCATCGTAATGACTAGCTTGATTCTGGTGCAAACCAACTCCATTCAAAAAGCTTTTCAAATAAAAGAAGAACAGTTTGACCAAATGGTGAACCGCTCTATTCGGCAAGTTGTCCGAAAACTAGAACTGGAAGAAGCCTCTTTGCTTGCTGCGCAAAGTAATCTTCAAGCATATCGCAACTCATTATTTCCAAAAAACAACCAACAACAACGTATTTTCCCGGGGAACTCGAATAATAAAGCAACAGGAAAGAACGGAGATGTTAATATTTCATTTCGCTTTTCTCAACGCAATAACTCATCGACCTATCGCGAGGAACTATCGATTACATATAACGATTCCACCTCAACCTATCGAAATGAACGTGGAATGCCCGGAGACTTCCGCTCAGCATTTGATGAAATACATGATTACGATGGTTATATTCGTCAGCAATACGAAAAGCGCAGAAATGAACAGGCTAACTATTACCGAATCATTCAAAATCAATTTCTATTCTCCCAGCTACCAATAAGCGAACGCATAAATCAAAAAGCATTAGAGCGGGCATTAAAGGAAGAGTTTAACAACGCAAACATAAACCTGGATTATAAATACGCCATCTACTCATTCCCGCAAGGACAGGAGCAAAAAATATACGGAAACGAGGGATTCAATCCGGACAATAAAATCCCCTATAAAAGCCTCCTTTTCCCAAACGACGTGATTGATCCAAAACCAAATTACCTGTTTGTTTATTTCCCGAAGCGACAAAGCTACCTCCTTAAAGAAGCTGGATTAATGGTTATTCCAACCGCTATTTTAACAGCCTTGCTTATCGGAATATTCGTTTACACCATATTGATTATTCTGAAACAAAAGAAACTATCAAATATCAAAAACGACTTTATCAACAATATGACACACGAGCTTAAGACTCCTATTTCGACCATTTCGCTCGCAAGCCAAATGTTGCACGACAACAGTGTAAGCAACACCCCACGTACAATCGAGCATGTGTCAAATGTCATTTTGCAAGAGAGTAAACGACTTGGTTTCCAGGTTGAAAAAGTATTACAAATGGCTGTATTTAACGAAGGTCGTTTAAAGTTAAAATTCAAAGATGTTCATTTGAATGAGCTAATTAACAATGTAATTCTTAACTTTGAGATACGGGTAAAAAGCAAAAATGGCACCCTAACATCAACAATAGCAGCCGAGAACGACCTGATTAAAGGAGATGAAGTGCATATTACCAATGTGATATTCAATTTGCTGGACAATGCCATGAAATACGGCAAAGACGTTCCGGCTATTGAAGTAAACACCGAAAACAAAAAAGACTTTGTAGTCGTTTCGGTAAAAGACAATGGTATTGGAATCGCGAAAGAACATCAGGCGCAAATCTTTGAGCGATTTTACCGTGTGCCAACTGGCAATGTACATGATGTAAAAGGTTTTGGACTTGGCTTAAGCTATGTAAAGAAAATTATTGACTCGCACCAGGGAAAAATAAAGGTGGAGAGTGCTTTAAATAAAGGAACAAAATTCATGATATACCTCCCACTAAATGTGAAAGTAAATGGAAACAAAAACAAAACTTTTATTAGCCGAAGACGATGAAAACTTAGGCCTTCTGCTTAAAGAATACTTGATAGCCAAAGGATATGATACTGATTTGTATGGTGATGGTGAAGTTGCCTACGACGGATTTAAAAAAAATCAGTATGGTTTGTGCATTCTGGACATTATGATGCCTAAAAAAGACGGGATGACTTTGGCCAGAGACATTCGGTTAATCAACTCAGACATTCCTATTATTTTTCTTACAGCCAAAAACCTGAAAGAAGATGTATTGGAAGGATTTAAAATGGGAGCCGACGACTACATAACCAAGCCATTTAGCATGGAAGAGCTGATATTCCGCATCGAGGCTATTTTACGTCGCACCAGCGACAGCAAAGGTGGAGAGCAGTCGACCTATCAATTGGGGAAATTTACATTTGACCATCGGAAGCAAACGCTTGCAACGGATGAAAAAACGGTCAAATTAACAACCAAAGAATCAGAACTTTTGCGATTGCTTTGCAACAATGCCAATGATGTTTTGGAACGTAATTTTGCATTGAAAACCATTTGGATTGATGACAATTATTTCAATGCACGAAGCATGGATGTTTACATCACCAAATTGCGTAAACACTTAAAAGAAGAACCTACAGTTGAAATTATTAATGTACACGGAAAAGGCTACAAGCTTATCGTTTGATTTTTTCTGTCGAATAAATATGATGATACCAAAATCCCTGTCAATAGCTGACCGGGATTTTTTAGTTCGATTCAGCAGGCTCATCTTTTCCGAAAAGCTCAAATGCGGTCGCAATCTGCTCTGATCTGCCCATGATATAAACAACATCATGTTTCTCAAGAACCGAATGCACGTCCGGATGCTCGATTAGCTTATCTTCCCGAAGGATGGCTACCAAGGTAACCCCAAACACCTTTCGGAAACGAATCTCGCTAATGCTTTTGCCTACCACAAATGATCCCTCGCGAACTTTCAATGCCATAATTTCGAGGTTCGGCAACTCCTGAAAAAGTTGATCTGACTTACTGGTTTCTTCCCTGAAAATCCCATAATGATCACCTCTGATTTTCGCAATGATCATATTTATTTCGCGCTGTGGAACTAACCTTTTTCTCAATATCCGTTCAAACAAATCAATTGCTGTTTCAAATTCTTCAGGAATCACCTGATTGGCTCCTAATCGGTATAATTCTTGAATATCATTAACCTTTTTGGTTCGCACAATAATAAAGGCATGCGGGGTCAAATGACGAATACGATCAATAATGGACATGGATACAATCTGATTTCCCACCGAGATTACGACAATATCAGCCGTTTTTACATGTGCCTTTTCAAGAGTCGGTTCGTTGGTGGCATCACCATAAATGACAGTCTCTCCCTTTGCCTGTAATTTCTTCACCGTTCCCGGATCAAAAATAATAGAGATATATGGCATATTCAGATATTTGGCCATAACAGACAAATTAAGAGATCTGGAATCCTTTCCGATGAAAACAGCATGATTCTTCAACTCGGGAATCTCTATTTGTGGTAACGGGAATAAGCCATCGACCCAAAGTTTTGGAAGCGGAAATTTCAGCATCCGAGTGGCTACTGGAGCAGACAACATCATGAGCAACGGAGTAACCGACATACTAATAATTGCAACTGCTAAAAATAACTGATAATAGTAATCCGGTATGATCTCGTATTTCAGGCCGGATTGTGCCAGAATAAAGGAAAACTCACCCACCTGACAAAGTGCAAAACCGACCATTATTGTCCCGCGGAAAGTATGCCCCAGAACAAATGCTGTCCCTCCGGCAATCACCATTTTTATAAACAATACAAGTAAAACAGTTGAAACAACAAGCATAAAGTGATTTGCGACAAAACTCAAATCAAGCAATAAGCCAATACTTACGAAGAAAAAGCTGGTAAACGTATCTTTAAAAGGAATTAGCTGCCCGAACGCATTGTGACTGTACTCCGATTCTGAGATCATCAAACCGGCCAGAAAAGCCCCGAATGCAAGCGAAATCCCCATTTCTGCAGTCAACAAGGCAACCGACAGGCAGATGGCGAAAATACTCATCATAAAGAGCTCCTGGTTTTTCGTATGAGCCACCAAGGTTAAAAGGCGCGGCATCAACCAGCGGTTACCAACATACACCATTCCAACCAAGACAATTGTTTTCCCAAACAAGACAAGCAATTGTCCGCCCTGATCAGATACTTCCCCGCCCAGCATTGGCGTAAAAAGCAACAACGGGATCAAAATGATATCCTGAAAAATCAGAATCCCCAGCACTGTTCGTCCATAGTTAGATGTAATCTCAGACCGTTCCTGCATAAGCTTCAGCACAACTGCCGTGCTGCTCAAAGCGGTTAAAAACCCAACAAACAGAGCCCCTGTCCAGCCCATGCTATACAGACGGGCAATTAACATCGTAATGCCGGCAGTCAGGATGAGCTGCATAAACCCTCCTAGAAAGACAATCTTTCGTATTCGTAAAAGATGATTGATCGAAAATTCGAGCCCAATGGTGAACATGAGTAGAACGACTCCGATTTCTGCCAGTAACTCAATTTGATGATGGGATCCGATTATTCCTAAAAAGTACGGACCCGTGATTACCCCGGTCAATAGATAACCGATAATTGTGGGCACCCTGATTTTTGTAAACAAAAAATTTACAACAGTTGACAAGGCGAAAATAATGACGATATCTTTTAAAAGAACTAGCTCCATGTAAATAGGTTTTGAATTTATACAAACAGGCTCCTTCTGCTAATAGTTGAAATTTATTAATCAAAATAAGCATATTTTAGCAACTAACGATCGCACTACAAATCTTTATGGCATTTTACGTGTTAATCAGGCAATTATTCCAATTATGCGACAACAAGGCAGTGGCCGGATTATCTTAATCAGCTCGTTAGCTGCCGAAGCGGGGCTGCCATTTCAAAGCGTATACTGCGCCAGCAAAGCAGCGCTCGATATTATGATTGAGTCATTATGCATGGAAATAAAAGCGTTTGGCATAGACGCCTGCGTGCTGCAACCAGGTGATTTTAAAACAGAAGTCGCCCAACATCGGAAGCATCCAAAATTCGACTCTGAATCGCCCTACCGAAAAGCTTTTGAGGAAATTAATTTAAATGCAACCAATAAAGTTAATGTAGCTGAAGACCCTCTAAAAGTAGCCCGTAAAGCAAGCCAATTGCTGAAAAAAGAATAAACTCGCTCCAAAATACCGAGTTGGATCGCCGATAGAACTAGTCATGCCTTGGCTTAAAGTATTGCTCCCTGCCAGTTTGTTTGAAAAGCTTCTAATGAAATATTACGGGCTTTAAAATATTATCATAGAGTTTCCAAAGAAATAAAGATCTGCACCACTAGTTGCCCCCACAACGGGCAAAATCTTCATTTGGTCATTTACGCTTCTCTGAAGACTACTTTTATCTGAGCCCCCCCCTTTACTCTTTCAGTGCTTTTAATAACTGAAGTGCATAATCTCTCAATGGTTTATGTTTGAGATACCACCAGATAATGCCAACAACAAAACCTCCTGCTATTAAAGGAACAAGAACATACTGAACCTTCAATATGACCATTAGTAGTGAATCCGATTCAGTCCGTGGAATACGCATCAGAACCATTCCGGCATCTAAAAACAAGATGGCAAATAGTGCCCATGCGAGTTCTGGTTTCCAAAGCCGATACCGTTTAACTGCACTTTCGAGCATTTGAACTGAGGGCTGAGAGTAATCGATCGTTTTAAATTCACGAGCTTTCTTACTAAACAAAACTGCAAACACAACAAATGACAAAACAAAGCATAGCCCTCCCAACCGTTCGACAAGCAATACATCGTCAGACGGAAATAATACCAACAGAAATGTGTAAACAGGTATCATCACCCAGTAGAGTAACCGAAAGTTCCTCGATATTCTCCACATTTTTTTGTCTTGCGACTTCAACTGATTCAATAACTGATTCATAGTAATTCGTTTTCTGATGTTTGACCCTGCTCCAAATCTCCACTCCCAAACGATTTTCTCAACGACTCTTTTATCCGATGAATTTTCACCCGGACATTGGGTTCGGTTAACCCAACAATATTCGCAATCTCCTTACTCGATAAACCCTCCAGCATTAGGGATATTAAAGCCTTGTCGATAATTGTAAGTTGATTGATTTGCGTCTGCATTCGATCCAGCTGCTTTTCCATGAGTTTTTTCTGTTCCACACCATTATCGTCAATCAAACTGCCAAGGTGTTGCATATCCATGTCAACCCTGAATTTTAGCTGTTTAAAAGCTTTCCCCGACATACTCAGCGAGGTATTGATAGCAATTCTGTAAATCCAGGTACTAATAGCTGCTTCGCCCCGATACGAATCCAAGCTTTTCCAGATATTTATCAGAATCTCCTGGTACATGTCCTTCGAGTCTTCATTACAATTAGAATAGTATCGACAAATACGTCGAACCCTTTCCTCATTATCTTTTACAATTTGCTTAAACTGCTCCTCTTTATTGATCATTCATCTGGGAATTGAGTTTACTTTTTAGTTCCATTAAAAGATGGGTTGTTACATTTTTCAAACAAAAAAATCCGATCTGTACCAGATCGGATTCTGACAAGTATATTTCGTGATGACTAATCCAGTTTCAATACCGCTAAAAAAGCATTTTGAGGCACCTCAACGTTACCGACTTGTTTCATCCGCTTTTTACCTTTTTTCTGTTTCTCGAGCAGTTTCCGTTTACGCGAGATATCGCCACCGTAGCATTTCGCAGTGACATCTTTTCGTACAGCTTTAACCGTTTCGCGAGCAATAATTTTAGCTCCAATGGCTGCCTGAATTGCAATATCAAACTGCTGACGAGGAATCAGTTCTTTCAGTTTTTCGCACATCCGGCGTCCCATTGGGTAGGCATTGTCGAAGTGAATAAGTGACGACAGTGCATCCACCATTTCACCATTCAATAAAATATCCAATCGAACTAATTTTGCAGGTTTGTAGCCTGTAATGTGATAATCGAATGAAGCGTATCCTTTTGAAATCGACTTCAATTTATCGTAAAAGTCGAATACAATTTCGCCCAGTGGCAGGTCAAAAGTTAATTCAGCCCGCTCGGCAGTCAGGTAATCTTGTTTGATCAGGGTTCCGCGTTTTTCCAAACACAAAGTCATAACAGGACCAATAAAATCGGACTTGGTAATAATTTGTGAGCGAATATACGGCTCTTCAATATCGTCGATAGTTGTTGACGCCGGCAAGCCCGAAGGGTTGTAAACCGTAATGGTTTCGCCACTGGTGGTGTGCACTTTGTACGAAACGTTTGGTACGGTAGTAATTACATTCATATCAAACTCACGATCCAGACGTTCCTGAATAATTTCCATGTGTAACATCCCCAAAAATCCGCAACGAAATCCAAAACCAAGTGCGGCAGAAGACTCTGGTTCAAAGGTTAATGATGCATCGTTTAACTGTAGCTTTTCCATTGCTGCACGCAAATCTTCGTAATCCTCTGCATCAATTGGGTAAACTCCGGCAAACACCATTGGTTTCACTTCTTCGAAACCGGAGATAGCCAAAGTTGGTCTTTCTTTGTGCGTTATGGTATCTCCCACCTTCACCTCTTTTGCGGTTTTAATTCCAGAGATGATATAGCCAACATCGCCTGTGCTCAACGTTTTTCGTTTCTCCATACCAAGCCGAAGTACCCCAATTTCATCTGCATTGTACTCCTTTTTAGTATTGACAAACTTTACAGAGTCGCCCTGACTAATCGTTCCGTTTACAATTTTAAAGTAAGCAATCACCCCACGAAACGAATTAAAAACAGAGTCAAAAATTAAAGCTTGAAGCGGCTCATCAGGGTTTCCTTTAGGGGCAGGAACTATTTCAACAATACTCCTCAGAATTTCATCGACTCCCTCTCCCGTTTTACCACTGGCACGAATAATTTCTTCACGCTTGCAACCAATTAAGTCGATAATCTGGTCTTCCACAACCTCTGGCATGGCGTTCGGCAAGTCCATTTTATTCAAAATTGGAATAATCTCCAGGTCATGCTCAATCGCCAAATACAAGTTCGAAATCGTTTGTGCCTGTATTCCCTGTGTAGCATCAATAATCAACAATGCCCCTTCGCATGCTGCAATTGAACGGGACACTTCGTACGAAAAATCCACGTGTCCCGGAGTATCAATCAGGTTCAGTACATACTTCTCACCATCCTGCACATAGTCCATTTGTATGGCATGGCTTTTAATGGTGATCCCTCGTTCCTGTTCCAGATCCATGCTATCGAGTACCTGAGCTTTCATCTCGCGCCCACTCACTGTTTTAGTTACTTCCAATAAGCGGTCGGCCAACGTACTCTTACCGTGGTCAATATGTGCAATGATGCAAAAGTTGCGGATATTATTCATAGATTATTGTCGTTTGCTTTTTATAGGTATCACATGAAACTTGCGTATAATCATCCTCCTGTGTATAAGAACTCCTCCATGCTTGTTTCATGTATCTAAAAACCTTTCTTTCAATTACTCCGTTTCGGATTGGCGCAAAGATATTCAAAATTTAATTACAATAATAGAAAGCCCATGGCGTTAAGAAAGTTTAATAAATCCCTAATTAAATTCACCGCTCCCAAAGGAATAATAGTTATCAAAAGTCAGCAAACAATTGAATTCAATTATCTTTGCACCGCCTGAAATAAATTAAAAATGAAAGATTACCTGATATATTCAATCGGCTTTATCGCTCAAATCCTATTTTTTGGGCGTACGATTGTGCAGTGGTTCAAGTCCGAACACGAAGGAAAAGTACTGTCGCCAACCATCTTTTGGAAGATTAGTTTGTTGGCCTCAATCCTGATGCTGACCTATGGGATCTTACGAAACGATGCGGCTATATTGATCGGACAAATCCTGGTTTACTTCATTTATGTGCGCAATATACAGTTGAAAAACGACTGGAAAACCATGTCGCTTCCCACACGAATAGTTATCCTGGCCATGCCCGTTGCTATTTTAGGCTATCTGTTTTTCGGGACAAATTACTCGCTGTCTACTTTCTTTAAAAATGAAAACAACCCTTTCATGTTGATGATTTGGGGTATTGTTGCACAGGTGATTTTCATTTCACGCTTTTTCTACCAGTGGATTTATTCTGAAAACCGTAAAGAGTCCATCTTACCACTCGGATTCTGGATTATCAGTATTTGCGGCTCTTCCATGAACCTTATTTATGGTATTTTCCGACTCGATCCGGTCTTGGTCGCAGCACATAGTTTAGGCATGTTTGTCTATCTTCGTAACATCTTAATTCATTATAATAAACGAAGCCTTTTTAGCCGTTTAAACATTCCCATTCTGAACAAGCTCATTGCTTTTGTTTCAGGGAAAATAAAATAAAAAGCATATGCAAACGATAGTTGTAACCGGATGTGCCGGATTTATTGGATCTCATTTATCAGAAAAACTGTTAGCCGAAGGAAATCGGGTCATTGGCATCGACAATTTTGATCCGTTTTATGATCGTCAAATAAAAGAACGCAACTTATCAGCCTCCATTGGGCATCCAAATTTTCGCTTCTTCGAAGTTGACCTGGCTGATTTTGACACATTGTCTTCAAACCTCCAAGGAGAGTCAATTGACACGATCGTTCACCTGGCGGGGAAAGCCGGAGTTCGTCCATCTATCGAAGATCCGCAGGGCTACATTCGTGCCAACATCACGGCCACTCAAAACGTGTTGGATGTGATGAAAGACAAAGGCATCAAAAAACTGGCTTTTGCATCATCGTCATCGGTTTACGGCAATACCAGGGAAACCCCGTTTCACGAAGGGCAGGATGTGAGCAACCCGATTTCGCCCTATGCTTTTACCAAAAAGGCTTGCGAATTGATCAACTACACCTATCATTCGTTATATGACCTGGACATTATCAACCTACGATTTTTTACCGTATTTGGTCCACGCCAACGACCTGATTTAGCGATTCATAAATTCACCCGTTTAATTTTGAGTGGTGAAGAAATCCCGATGTTTGGTGATGGCAGCACTTCGCGCGACTACACCTACTACGAAGATACGGTTGCCGGAATTCGAGGAGCCATCAATTACCTGAACAGTAACGAAAAGGTTTACGAAATCATTAACCTGGGGAACAACCAGCCGGTAAAATTGTCGGATATGATTGCCGCCATTGAAAAAGCCTGCGGCGTAAAAGCCAACATCAAACAGCTACCAATGCAAGCCGGCGATGTAGACATTACTTTTGCCAATATCGAAAAAGCAAAGAGGCTGTTAGATTACAATCCTCACTATTCATTTGATGAAGGCGTGCAAAACTTTGTAGACTGGTATCGACAGATTAACCAATAAGAAAGAGGCTGTTAAAAAAATCAACAACCTCTTCTTCGGCTAACTCAATCTTTCGGTTTTCCGAACGTATATTTCTTTCAAGATTCCCCAGGCTATTAATGAAAGAATAAAAATGAAAGTTCCATACACCGGAACAATCATACTTACTTTCAATCCTCCGGCTATTAGTGAAGGAGAAATATCACCGGCAACCTCAATGGCGTCGAAAGCCGCAATCAGTCCGATGGCCTGACCTAAAAATCCGGTAACAATTGCCAGGCTTCCGAATAATAAAATTAGTCCCAATCCATTTTTTGTGACTTTTTCCTGTACAAAAAAATGAACCACTTTTAGTGCGGTAAAAACAAGCATGCCAATTCCCCATATCGTTACAACTGACATGAATAGTGGGCCACCCGCGTAAAATAAATCTGCTGCTTTCATGATGTTTAAATTTAAAATGAATTAATGATACGAAAGTAGAACAGGCTATCTTCTTCAGCATATTTTGTCGACAAACAACACCAAAGCTCATCGATACAACCTAAAGTGGAAATCTTATCATTCGAGATGGTGATTATTTCATTGGGGCTTTAAATGATGTAGTTCATCGACATTTTTTCAAATTCAACCCAAATTTTCACTAATTTGACATCTCTCAATATTAATAATGATGACGCGTATCCTTCAGCAAGTAAAAGTAGATCACATTCCCAAAGTCAGTTTTATTAAAGTTGGCCAACATCTTCTATTCTGGGTGGTCTCCTACCTGTTCTTCATTCTGTTTTTTGGACGTGCCAATCGCGACTATCAAGCAACCATTATCTTTGCTTCGCTTCTATTTCCGCTGGCCATAATTACCAGCTATTTTCTGAATTATTACCTGATCCCGCGCTTCCTCTTTCAGGGTAAACACTGGCGTTTTGTCTTGTTTCTTTTTTACACGTTTGTATTTACCTTGTGGTGCGAGCTGATGATCAGTATGTTTGTACTCATCATCGTTAGCGATTTCCAGTTTTACAAACTTGACCCAACTTCCATTGACATCGTTTTTCTGTTAGTTGGTTTATATTTTATTATTCTTGCCTTTATTGCCATTGAGCAGGTAAAACGCGCTTTCGAAATCAAGAAAGAAATTACCCGGTTGGAAAAGCGACAACTGGAAACCGATCTGAAGTTACGTGAGTCGGAGCTCAAATTACTGCGCGCTCAAATTCATCCTCATTTCCTATTCAACACCTTAAACAACCTGTATGGGTTAACGCTCGAAAAGTCGGACTTAGCTCCCGAGTTGGTGTTAAAACTCTCTGACTTGATGGACTACATGCTTTATAAATGCAACCAACCCAAAGTGAGTTTGAAGAGTGAATTAGATCATCTGAAGAATTACATTGAAATTGAGAAGATTCGGTATGGAAAAAAACTGACACTCGAACTCGAAGAAAAAGGCAGCCCGGATCAATTGGAAATTGCGCCCATGCTTTTGCTGGCTTTTTTCGAAAATGCCTTTAAACACGGGGTCAGCAAGTCCATTCAAAATCCGCTTGTTTCCATTCAAATTATAATTGAAGGTCACCAACTCCAACTTCACATTGAAAACAGCAGAAACTCCAATGCCTACCATGCTGAAGATTATACAAAAGGCATTGGCTTGAAGAATGTACAAAAAAGGTTGAAGCTGATTTATCCCGACAAACATCAATTGGAAATCAATCCAAAAGAAGATACTTTTGAAATTGAACTGCAGTTAGAATTGGATCAATTACACAAGCCGCAACAAGAAAGCCAATGGACGAACTAGTTTATAATTGTTTGGTGGTGGATGATGAGCCCATTGCCATTCGGGTGATTAAAAATCATTTGTCCGAATTTAAAAACCTGAAACTGGCTGGCGAGTGCAACAATGCGATTGAAGCCATGGAATTTCTTTCGAAACACAAGGTCGATCTTATTTTTCTGGATATTCAAATGCCACAAATAACCGGGATCGAATTTCTGAAAAACCTGAGTTCAGCACCAAAAGTAATTTTCACGACAGCTTATCGGAATTATGCCATCGAAGCGTTCGAGTTGGATGTGATTGACTATTTATTGAAACCAATTTCGCTGGTTCGTTTTTCAAAAGCCATCAACCGGTTTTACCAGCGAGTCAATGCGAATACGGCTAATCCCTCACCGACCGAAAAAGGCAACCAGGCACCAGATCACCTCTTTTTAAAGATTGATAAGAAGTTGCATAAAATCATGCATCATGAGATTTTCTATCTGGAAAGCTTTGGAGACTATGTTATTGTACACTCCGAAAAAGGAAAACTGACAACCAAAGAACGGATCAGCCATTTGGAAGAACAACTGCCTGCCAGTCAATTTTTGCGGGTACATCGCGGCTACATCATTTCAATACGCAAGATTACAGCCTTACTTCCCGGGCTGGTTGAACTTGGCGAATTTAAGATTCCCATTGGCCGAAGCTATAAAACTGAGGTTGATAAAATTATTCTCTCCTAGCTACCCGGGCACTCCCTGCACCGGCGGCGGGTGATTTTTGCTTATCACAACAAAACCAGGCAAAAAAAACTACCGTGACATTGAGCCATACCCACAAAATCAATCCGCAATTTTTTTTTTGCTTGCGCTGAGCGGCCGAGAACGATATTTTTTTCTTTTTTGAATGAACCCGGCAGAAGAGAGCAAAAAAAATTTATTTTTTTGCTGAATTGTCCGTAAAAGAACAAAAAAATAAATTTTGACTGCCCCCAGCTGGCTGGGGAACGAAATAAATTTTTTTTTTGCCTGAACCGACCGGAAAAGAGCAAAAAAATAAATTTTTTTTCAGCAAACCTCGGCGCGAGAAAAATCAAACCAGCCCAAACTGCCCGTTTACAGTAGGAAACAGCAACTCGCACACCCAAACAGCTCACCCAACCATGCACAACTGTTGAAAACTAGTTGATGCTTAATAACCAATAATAGAAGTGTAATGAGGTGGATTTTTGTAATTTAGAAATCTGTTTTGTACAGAAATAGGTGTTGCTGTCATCCCAAATCGGACGGAAAACAACGCCTTTAAAATTGATATAAGAAATAGAACTTTTGCGCTTTTGAATAGTAAAAACCATTTGGTAACAATCTGTATATTTTCCGGCTATTCAGTTTTTCAATGACAAGACAGTGGTAGGTTTTAAATTTTTGCCGACGCACGTTCGGTATATACAAAACCGGTTAGAGTGTTATTAAGATTATTATATTTACATTTTAAACTTTTAAATTAGAAATGGGTAGAACATTCTATCACACACAAGAGAATAGAGGCACTGACTTATATGAGCCTATTGTTTGTACTGCAGACAATGCTTGGCTTGGTAAAGGATATTATTTTTGGGAAAATAATGATGATGCAACTTTCTGGGGGATTAAGTTTAAAAACAAAACTGGCAAATATGATGTTTATAAAGCAGAGATACCTGATGATAATGTATTAGATACAGTTTTTAACAGACAACATTATGACTTTTGGATTAAACAAATTGAAAGAGCTGCAAAGAAAATCACAAAATCAACTGGCTCTAAACCTACATTAAAGGAAATAAATGATTTCTTTTTAGAAAAGGAAGTATGGACAAAATTTGATGGAATACTTTTTCAAGATATATCTCAAAATCCTGTTCATTATATGGTTAAAGAGTTTCAATATAAAAAGAGAATACAACTAGCATTATATAATAACTCAAAAATTACTAACTTTGTACTCCATTTTACAGGAGAATGTTAATATAAGCAACTATGGTTGATTTAGATAAATTAGACAAAGAAATAGAAGAACTGTTAGAAAATGAGACTTCTGATAGTCTCACGAAATGGCTTCTAAATAGAAGATTAGGAAACATTAATAATCTTATCGGGAAAGGTACGTTCATTGGCATGCAAAGTAAAAGAGAATCAGTTTTTTCTTGTTCTCAAAAGGCAAATTTTAAAACAAAAGATTCATATACTGATTCAAATCCAATAAATAGAAATGCAGCATAATGGAAGTATCAAATCAACCGAAACTAAGATTCCATGGTGTAGACTTTGTTAATATTAAATTTAATACAAGTCAACAATATGATGGAGAATCTGGTATAGATTTAAATATTGAACCCAAAGTTTTCTATCCAGAAGACAATAACTTAGCTTTTAAGATATTTACGGAAATCTCTATTTCATGTAACGGTTTTTTTGATTTAAAACTTGTCGGAATTGGCAACTTTGAATTTGATAAGGATTTCGAAGATAATGAACTTAAAAAAATATTTATCAATACAAATGCACCTGCAATAATGTTTCCTTACGTCAGGTCATTTATTACTACATTATCGGTAAACTTGGGCAATGTTACTGGACCGTTAATTTTACCAACTCAATTTTTTCATGGAGATTTACCTGAATTCACTATTGATGACACGATAGATTAACCAAATTTTAATACATCTGCTGAATTAATTGGCTGAGCTGAGATGTATTCTTCCCTCCCCTCCTTAAAAAGTTTAATACAGGCAACGGCAGTGCATTTAATCAACGTCGGATGGAAAATAACGCCACAAAGCACATACCGCCAACGTCAGACTGTCTAAAAACCTCTTTCCATGAAAGAATTATTGGGGTAGCTGACTTTAACAAGAATGAAACATTGAAATCTCAACGGCTTAATTTTACTTTTCAGACAGACTGCCGTTGAGATACTTAATTTTCTTCTCACATTTTTATATCGTTTAGGACGCTATTGATATCGAATCCTGATTTTTTTTTAATTCTTCCTTCAGGAACGAATTAAAAAAGATAAATAATTTTCACGTTATGGAATTTCAAACAACGGGGTTTCGGCAAATCTATTTTCTGTTTCTATCTAATTGCCTTCTCACCTGCTCATCTCTGTTAAAAAAGAATGAGTTAAAACCACTGGTATCTAACCTGTCTATTTTCCTTTTAAAACTGAAATAGAAGACAAGACGAGCCTCCAACGACACACCTCTTTTAAGGTGTTCGTTCACAAAGTACCCCGACTGCTCCAAGTCCAGTTTATTAACGGCTTTTCCAAAATCGTGTGAAATTACTCCCAGAGAAAGCTGTACAGCATTTGAGTTTTCGAAATCAGCATGATAACCAATAGAGCCACCCCAGTAAAAATGAAAGCCGGAAGTTGTGCCTGCGGTTGAAAAATCCTCTTCATCATTATAAAAAACAAAACGAGCCTTGCTGGCAAAGGATTCCAGCTTGCCAATCCCTTCCAGGAAAAATCCACCGCTAGTCGTTTCAAAAATGTTATACTTTGGTCGTAAATTGAACGAAAACCCGGTTAGATTGATTTGCATGTACGCCACATCAAGAAATTGCTCAGAATACTCATCTTCAAAGCCACCAATGGAAAGATCAGCTCCTAATCCCAACGACCATGAATCATTCAGAAAGAATTCATATCCGCCACCAAAACTCGCCAGCCCTACAATGTCGTTTCCAATCTCATCAAGTCCGTTAGCTGTGCTTCGGTTATCTAAAGAATAAACGCCAACTGAAAAATAAGGCATCCCGATTTTTTGACGATCGGATTGCGCCATGGCAACTAACGACATCATCAAAAAAAGAAAAATGAGGATTGGAATCTGTTTGAAGTAGCCTTGCATTCGTCAGAATTATTTTCCTGCCAAAATACAACACCAGTAGAACATAACAAAATTTGATGTCGTTTTTTTTCAACAAATGATCAGAAATGAAATATAAGAAAAACAAATACAACTATTCGGGCTTCCCCATCCAGCTGATGGTTACCGGCTCCCGCCCCCACTCAAGAGCAGCGCCAATATCTTTACCCATGTAAATATCAATACGCTTTTCCCAGCGCCTGTTCATTTTGTCCAGCACCCGGTATTTACCCTCAAAACCTTCTATTTTCACTTTGGTTTGATAGGTTAATCCCAACTTGATCAAATCTCTTGAAACGGCAATGCACTTCATTCCGGGCCGAAGCGTATCTCCCCAGGCTCCAATCTCCGGATGGTCGGCATGTGTCTGGGCTGCAAGAGAATTGAACGCGGTAGCAATAACCTCCAACTCTTTTTTGACCCGCCGATCACAACCAGACACAAAACACATTAGTCCGATCAGAATGGCAATCAACCTGAACCATTTAGCCATTTCATATTTAAGGGAATTAATCACACTCATTGAATCTGTTATTATTTATCTCAGCCCCTCAGACACTTATATAAACAGGTTATTTTATTCCTTTGTTGAGAAAATGCCAATTTCGAAACCGACTACTACTTAAAACACCTGCTTTTTTCGACAATTTTCATAATACTTACTGCATATTAAAGCCTGATGACGAATCGAGTTAAAAAGTTTTTTTTCAACTTCGCGTACTTGTTTGTAGTTTTAGGTTCATTTTTGCAGCTACTAAAACGAAATGGACAAAGAGATATCGGACAAAATAAAAAAGAAAGCATCGGAACTAGGGCTCCTGGATTGCGGCATCTCAACAGCGAGTTACTTAGCTGAAGAAAGGCCTCGACTGGAGAAATGGCTGGATGAAGGGATGCATGGCGAAATGAGCTACATGGCTCGAAATGTCGACATGCGACTGGATCCTCAACTAATTTTCGAAGGAGCGAAATCTGTCATTTCTGTTTTGTTGAATTACTACCCGAAAGAAAAACAACAAAACGATGACGCCCCAGTGCTTTCAAAATATGCTTATGGCAAAGACTACCACTTTGTTTTAAAAGATAAGCTGAACCAATTGTTAACATTTATCCAGGAAGAAATAGCTCCCTGTAACGGGCGTCCATTTGTTGATTCGGCTCCGGTACTTGATAAAGCCTGGGCTGCAAAAGCCGGACTAGGCTGGATTGGCAAAAACACCAACCTGATTTCGGTAGAGCATGGAAGCTTCTTTTTCATCGGTGAGTTAATAATAGATCTGGAATTAGAACCTGACAAAAAAGTGGTGCCTGACTATTGTGGCAAATGCACCCGTTGCATCGACGCATGCCCAACTCAAGCAATTGTAGCACCGCAACGAGTTGATGCCCGACGGTGTATTTCCTATCAAACCATCGAATTGAAAGGGGAATTGGATGAAAATTTGAAAAACCAGTTCCAGGATCGGGTATTTGGCTGCGATATTTGCCAGGATGTTTGCCCCTGGAACCTGAAATCAGAACCACATCAGGAACCCGATTTTGAGCCACACCCCAGACTTCTGGAACTTTCGCAAAAAGAGTGGATGGAAATGGATCGTCCATTATTCAATGAACTTTTTCGAAAATCAGCGGTAAAACGCACCAAATTTGAGGGTTTAAAACGCAATCTTCAGTTCATCTCATCGTCTGACTAACTCTCCATTCAATATTTTAAATTTCTGTCACGATTTTTTTCCTGCAGGCAGAACCAGCTGTCCTTCAAAGCGTCTAATTACTATCGCCCTCGATATGCCTACAAACCCTTTATATAATCATTTTTATCAACTATTCCAGTCGCAGGAAGACATAATTAGGTTAATTTTTTCCTATGTGAACATGTTATGAATTATCAATGATTTTACAATAAATCCATTGAAGTGTGCCCGACTATTCGCTATCTTTATAAAAAGCATTCACCTATGGATCTACCACAATTAATACAAAACGATAGAGGTCTGGAGCCATTTGCTCCGGTTATCACCTCACGAATCGAACGTGCAAAAGAAAAGGAAAAAGAGCTCACCCAAAACGGATCATTAAGAGATTTTGCCGGCGGACACTACTGGTTTGGGCTGCACAAAAAACATGATGGGTGGGTTATTCGAGACTGGGCTCCCAACGCCACCCAACTATACGTGATTGGTGAGTTTAACGACTGGCAAGAGCAGGAAGCCTATCGGCTGCAACCAATTGGAAATGGCCAATGGGAATTGAACCTTAGCGAAAATCAGTTGACACATGGTCAGCTTTATGCCTTCTCGATGCACTGGAACGGCGGACAAGGGAAACGAATACCCGCCTGGTGCAAAAGAGTGGTGCAGGATGAACACACCAAACTTTTCAACGCCCAGGTGTGGATTCAAGAAAAAGACTTCGAGTGGAAACATCCCGACTACAAGAGAGCTGATGAAGCCCCCTTAATTTACGAGAGCCATATCGGCATGGCTGGCGAAGCAGAGCGGGTCCATACTTACAATGAATTTCGTGAGCAGACATTGCCATGGATAAAAGCTGCCGGATACAACACCATTCAACTCATGGCCATTCCCGAGCATCCATATTACGGAAGTTTCGGCTACCACGTATCCAGCTTTTTTGCTCCTTCGTCACGCTTTGGAACTCCCGAAGAACTAAAACAACTAATTGACGAAGCCCATGGAATCGGGCTGTCTATAATTATTGATTTGGTTCACTCGCACGCTGTAAAAAACGAGGTAGAGGGACTCGGGAGATACGATGGTACGCGTTTCCAGTTCTTTCATGATGGCGCGCGCGGTGAACATCCGGCATGGGATTCTTATTGTTTCGACTATGGTAAAAATAATGTTTTACACTTTCTGCTTTCAAATATCCGGTATTGGCTCGAAGATTTTAAATTCGATGGTTTCCGGTTCGATGGAGTAACCAGTATGTTGTATTACGATCATGGACTAGGAAAAGCATTCACACAATATGGCGATTATTATGACCAGGGTATTGACGATGAAGCCGTCACCTATTTCTATTTGGCTAATAAATTAATCCATGACATTGATCCAAACTCATTATCGGTTGCAGAAGAAGTTAGCGGAATGCCCGGCTTGGCAACTCCTATAAATGATGGAGGATACGGATTCGATTACCGAATGGCTATGGGGGTTCCTGATTTCTGGATCAAACTGATCAAAGAGATTGCAGATGAAAACTGGGACGTAGGCCAAATTTTTTATGAGCTGACATCGAAACGTCTGGATGAAAAGGTTGTAAGCTATGCTGAGTCGCATGACCAGGCATTGGTTGGTGACAAAACCATTATATTCCGATTGATCGACAAAGAAATGTACTTCAGTATGCGGAAGGATCAACCCAACCTAACTGTTGACCGGGGAATGGCTTTACACAAAATGATCCGGCTCGCCACGGCTACAACTGCAGGCGGAGCCTACCTCAATTTTATGGGTAATGAGTTTGGCCATCCTGAGTGGATCGACTTTCCGCGTGAAGGGAACAACTGGTCGTACAAAAACGCCCGCCGAATTTGGAGCCTAACTGAAAACAAAGAATTACGCTACCACCTGCTCGCTGACTTTGACCGTAAAATGATGCAGTGGATCAGAGAAAACCACTTGATTGAGATTCCTGAAGTTTATCGGCGATTCGACAACAAAGCCGACCAGGTGTTGAGCTACCAGCGAGGTGACTTTCTAATGGTTTTTAATTTTAATCCAACGCGATCGTTTACCGATTATGGCATCCCTCTGGAAGCATCAAAATACAAGATTTTATTTCACACCGACGAGGAACGATTTGGTGGTCAGGAACGTATAGATAAAAACATGATTTACTACACGAGGCCTTCCAAAGGGCTAAGTAGTCAGCATTATCTAAATCTGTACTTACCGGCTCGCACCGGAATTGTATTAAAGAAACAAGCGTTTAAACGAATCAAATAAATGAATCAGTATTTTACCGAAGTGGAAATAGAGGATATTGGTTGGCACATCGATCATCGTACAAAAGTGATGATGATAGGCTCCTGCTTTTCTGAAAATATAGGACAACGCATGAAACAATTGAAGTTTCAGGTTGACCTAAATCCGTTTGGCATATTATATAATCCGCAATCAGTTTCGAAAAGCCTTCGCCTACTGATGGAACAGAAAACATACACTGCTGAAGACTTAATTGAACACGAAGGAATATGGCACAGTTTTGACCATCATAGCAGGTTCTCTTCTACAAGCAAAAATGATTGTTTGAAACGAATAAATGATCAAACCCGACGTTCGCATGACCATTTAAAAGAAAGTGAGTATTTAATTCTTTCGTTGGGAACAGCATGGGTTTTTGAGCTGAAAAACAACGGGAAAATTGTCTCAAACTGCCACAAACTGGCAGCTACAGAATTTAATCGTTACCGTTTGACACCGAGTGAAATAGTTGATGATTACAAAAAGCTAATTTCCCAAATCCTAAGAATTAACTCAAATTTAAAAATCCTTTTTACAGTCAGCCCGATACGCCATTGGAAAGATGGGGCAGTTGAAAACCAATTAAGCAAATCGACCTTACTACTGGCAATTAACCAATTAATAACCGATTTTGGAACAGCTCATTGCGCCTATTTTCCCTCCTACGAAATAGTCATGGACGAATTGAGAGACTATCGGTTTTATGCACCTGACATGTTGCACATTAGTGCTCAGGCAATTGATCACATTTGGAATAAATTCTGCTCAAAAATGATTGCTGACGAAAGTCATAAAATAATAAAAAGTATTCAGAAGGTCATCAAAGCAATTGAGCACCGACCGCGAAATGTTCAAACAGAAATGCACCAAAAATTTCTGTTATATAACGTAAATGAGATAAATGATTTAATGAAAATTTTTCCGTTTCTTAACTTAGCAAATGAAAAAAAGTATTTTGAATTAAAGTTGAAAGAGCATCAGAGTAATTGTGAACAATGATTGGATTTCTTTCCATAAATTTGTAGCAACCGCAACAATCTGATCTCCTAGATTATAAATATAGTAATAACTAATTGTGATTAAGCCCAAAGTTTAAAACTATGAGCTACCTAAAATTCGATAAAAGTCGTTTAGTGAACTTGGAGTATTCTTTATCCAGAGAAGTTCTTCGTTCAAACCGAGCTGGTTCTTACATCAGTACAACTATTTCGGGATGTAACACACGAAAATACCATGGATTACTCGTTTGTCCGGTCGACGAACTGGATGGCGACAAACATGTTTTGTTATCATCTCTTGATGAGACGATTATACAACACGGTGCCGAGTTCAACCTTGGTATCCACAAGTATGAAGGCGATTATTTCGAGCCAAAAGGGCACAAATACATTCGTGATTATGAAGTCGATCGCGTCCCTAAAACGACTTTCCGGGTTGGTGGTGTCGTGTTCAGCAAAGAGCGAATTCTAGTTCAGAATGAACAGCAGGTACTAACAAGATATACACTGGAGGAAGCCAATTCTCCTACCACATTGCGACTAAAACCATTTATGGCGTTTCGTAGTGTGCATAATCTCAGCAAAGCGAATATGTATGCCAATACAAAATACCAAACGGTAGAAAATGGCATAAAAATGAAAATGTATGAAGGTTATCCTGACTTACACATGCAGTTTTCGAAATCCGTTGAGTTTATTAGCGTCCCTGATTGGTATAAAGATATTGAGTATGTGAAAGAACAAAACCGAGGCTACGATTACAAAGAGGATTTATTTATTCCTGGTTATTTTGAAATGCCAATAAAGAAAGGTGAAAGCATTGTTTTTTCGGCCTCAACAACAGAAGCAAAACCCAATTCATTTAAGACAAAATTTACGCGCGAGCTAAGCAAAAGACCTCCCCGGGACACGTTTATGAGCAACCTGATCAATGCGGCTCAACAGTTCTTCATCATAAAGGATGATGTGAAAGACGTTATTGCCGGATTTCCTTGGTATGGCTCCATACCCCGTCAAACATTCGTGTCTCTTCCCGGCTTAGCTCTTGAGCAAGAAGAATATGAATTGTTCGAAGATATCATTGACACCCAATTAAAAAATCTGAAAAATGGCCTATTCCCTCTTGTCAATGGGAAGCAAAATCTGGCCTACAATAATATCGACACATCACTTTGGTTCTTCTGGGCTCTGCAACAATATGCAAAAGAGACGAATAACCAGAAACACATCTGGACAAAGTATAAAAAAGAAATCAAACAGATCCTTGATTCATTCAGGAATGGGACTGATTACAATATAAAAATGGCCGAAAACGGGCTACTTGCAGGCTATTCTGACAATCTTGCCCTGACATGGATGGATTCCTATCTTGATGGGAAGCCGATTGTGAACAGAAACGGTATGCCGGTTGAAGTAAATGCACTCTGGTATAATGCGGTCTGTTTTGCATTGGAGTTGGCAAAATCTGCCGGGGCTAAAAGTTTCGAAAAGGAATGGAAAGAGTACCCCGATAAAATTGCAGAATCATTCATGAACGAATTCTGGTGTGACGAACATAGCTACCTCGCTGATTCAGTTAATGGCGACTATAAAGATTGGTCGATTCGCCCCAATATGGTTATTGCTGCAGCACTCGATTATACGCCACTAAGCAAGGAACAGCGAAAGGAGGTTTTAGGAATCGTCAAGCATCAATTGCTTACTCCTCGCGGATTAAGAACACTATCGCCCAGAAATGCTGAATACGAAGGCTTTTGTGTGGGGAGCGTTATTGAACGTGAAAAAACCTTGCACCAGGGAACCGCCTGGCCATGGCTACTCATGTTTTTTGTAGAAGGTTATTTAAAAATACATAAAAGGGGAGGGATGCCTTTCGTCAAGAAATTGATCGAAGGCTTCGAGGAAGAGATGACAGAACACTGCATTGGAACCATACCTGAAAATTACAACGGAAACCCGCCACACTATGGCAAAGGAGCCATATCTCAGGCTTGGAATGTTGCGGCAATCATCAGGTCATACAAGTTAATTGTTAATTTTTCAGAATAAAAATAATAAGTAAAACGGGAATCTATGAAAGTATTAATGTTTGGTTGGGAATTTCCTCCCCATATATCCGGGGGGCTTGGAACAGCTTGTTACGGATTGACAAGAGGGTTAGCTGAAAACAAAGATGTTGATGTCATTTTTGTGGTACCTAAAGCTCATGGTGACGAGGATCAATCAAGCATGAAATTAGTTGGAGCAAATGAGGTTCCAATTACAAAAACGAAAGTCGAATTTAAAGACCTTCAGAAAAAAATTGAATACTACGAAGTTGAATCCGGTATGGTTCCGTACATGGATCCTGAGGAGTTCTGGAAACTCAGCAGCAAAAAATATTCTGAAAAAACCCGTTTTGTTGAGACCAACGAAGAAGGAAAAATTGAATTTTCGGGCACGTATGGAAAAGATCTACTGCACGAAATCTATAAATACTCGCTAGTGGCGGAAGTCATTGCTCAGGAAGAAGAATTTGACCTGATTCACGCACACGATTGGCTCGCCTACCCCGCAGGGATCGCAGCAAAAGAAGCAAGCGGAAAACCTTTAGTTATCCATGTTCATGCGACTGATTTCGACCGCAGCGGAGGAAGTGTCAATCCTCAGGTTTTTGATATTGAGCAAAGAGGCATGAATGCTGCCGATAAAATTATAACGGTAAGTAATTTAACCCGAAAAATAGTAATCGAAAAATATGGTATTGACCCCGCTAAAGTCACAACGGTATACAACGCGGTAGAGCCGGTTAGCAAGGAAGAAAAAGCCAAGCTAAAAAAAGGCGTTGATGACAAAATCGTTACCTTTTTAGGAAGAATAACCATGCAAAAAGGGCCTGAATATTTTGTTGAAGCCGCCAACCTGGTTTTAAAAAGAATGAAAAACGTTCGTTTCGTGATGGCTGGTAGCGGCGATATGATGAACCGCATGGTTCGTCGTGCTGCCGAGTTAAAAATATCAGACTATTTTCACTTTACAGGCTTTTTGAAAGGGGACGACGTATTTGACATGTTCCGGATGAGCGATGTCTTTGTGATGCCTTCAGTCTCGGAACCTTTTGGCATTGTGCCTCTTGAGGCTATGCAGACCAATGTACCTGTGATCATATCGAACCAGTCCGGCGTTTCCGAGATCTTAAAATATGCGGTCAAAACCGACTACTGGGACACTCACGCAATGGCTGATGCCATATACGGACTACTAAACTACCCCGGCATGTGGAATATGTTTATGAAACATGGAAAAGAAGAAGTGGATAGCTTGCAATGGAAAAATTCCGCCCGCAATGTCCGCAATGTTTATATCGAAGCTTTAAAAACAGAATAAAAAACAAGAATATGAGAGCCATTTGTTTTTACTTTCAAGTACATCAACCATTTCGTTACCGCCGTTATCGCTTTTTTGATATCGGTAATGACCATTATTACTACGATGATTATGCCAATGAAACAATCCTGAGAAAGATTGCTGATCGTTGCTATTTGCCGGCCAACAAAATGATGCTTGATTTGATAACAAAACATAAAGGCAAATTCAAAATCGCCTTTTCTATTTCAGGAACAGCATTGGAGCAATTTGAACTATATGCTCCGGAAGTACTGGATTCTTTTCAGGAATTGGCAAAAACCGGACAGGTTGAGTTCTTGGCAGAAACTTACTCTAATTCGTTGGTCGCTCTAAAAAGCAAGGAATTATATAAGAAACAAGTCGAAAGACATGCGCAAGCGATTCACAAATATTTCGGACAACACCCCCAAGTACTTCGAAACACCGAATTAATTTATTCTGACGACATTGGCGCCCTAACAGCAGAAATGGGTTTCAAAGGAGCAATTACAGAAGGAGCAAAACATATTCTTGGATGGAAATCACCAAATTACTTATATTGCAATGCCATCAATCCCAGACTTAAAGTTTTAATGCGGAACTATAAACTTAGTGACGATTTGGCTTTCCGTTTTTCAAACCAGGCATGGAACGAATATCCATTGACAGCTGACAAATTTGTGCGCTGGATGGACGGTGATCAAAAAGACGAAATCATCAACTTGTTTATGCATTACGAAACCTTTGGAGAACACCAGTTGGCAGAGACCGGCATATTCCGCTTTATGGAAGAACTCCCTGATGCAGTATTTAAAAATTCCAAGCTTCAATTTGCAACGCCATCTGAAATTGTTGATCAATTCCAGCCGGTGTCAATGGTTAGCGTACCACATGCCATCTCCTGGGCCGATGAAGAACGTGACCTAACCGCTTGGCTCGGAAATGAGATGCAACAAGAAGCTTTTGACAAATTATATGAGTTGAAAGATCGAATGGAGCAGGTCAATGATCCGGAACTATTGAAGGACTGGAGCTACCTTCAGGTAAGCGACCATTTTTACTACATGAGCACTAAATTTTTCTCTGACGGTGAGATACATAGTTACTTCAATCCGTACGAAAGTCCGTATGAAGCTTTCATTAATTATATGAATGTGCTTAGTGATTTTAAACTTAGATTAAATACATTTGTTCCAGAGAGTGAAATGGAACACAAAATAGCAGCCATGAACAAGATGATTGCTGAAAAAGAAGAAAAGCTAAAAAAATACGAAGCAGAAATTGTTAGGCTTCAACAAAAGAAAAAAAAGAAACCTACCACAGCTAACAAATCGAAACCGAAAACTGCCTTAAAGAAGAAAATCGAAAAAAAGTAAGTTTAATCAAAATCTAGTGCACCTGGATCCTATTCGAACTGTTCGTAAACAACTGACAAAAAGGGCTATACTCCCTGAGTTGTAATAAATCCCCCTCGATGGGATGCGGACAAAACAAAGATGAATAATTGTTTGGTGCCTGATTTTAACAAAAAGAGTTGTGGATATGCCAAATTGGAAAAAACTGTTTGTTGAATCAAACATACCCGAAAAATTAGCTCCTCTGAAAGAGTTGAGCAAAAACCTTTGGTGGGCTTGGAATACTGAAGCCCGTGAGTTGTTTGAGACGATTGATGAAGAAATATGGGAAGATAGTTTTCACAACCCGATCGTTCTACTCGAACAAGTCAGCTATCAGCGTTTTAAAGAGTTGGAAAGTGATGAACAATTTATTGCTGACCTGAAAAGTGTTTATAGCCTATTTCAAAAATACCTGAAAGAACGCGAACAAGGGATAGGACCTAAAATTGCCTACTTCAGTATGGAGTATGGCTTGCACGATAGCCTTAAAATATTTTCCGGCGGTTTAGGAATCCTGGCCGGCGATTACTTGAAAGAAGCCAGTGACTCAAAAGCCGATCTGGTGGCTGTTGGTTTGCTATACCGATATGGGTATTTCAAACAAACCATCTCACTACAGGGAGACCAGATGGCCAACTACGAGGCTCAGGAGTTCTCAAAAATACCGGTACAACCAGCTTTCGACAAAGAAGGAAACTGGGTACAAATTGAAGTTCAATATCCCGGCAGAACACTACATGCCCGTGTCTGGGAAGTAAAAGTAGGAGCTGTCAGCTTGTACTTGCTCGATGCAGATTTTGACGCTAACAATGAAAACGACCGCTTTGTAACTCACCATCTTTATGGAGGCGATAACGAAAACCGCCTAAAGCAGGAAATGTTACTTGGTCTTGGTGGCATTCGGGCATTAAATAAACTGGGGCATCAACATGCGGATTTGTACCATTGTAACGAAGGACATGCGGCCTTAATCGGACTAGAGCGAATGGCTGGCTTAATGAATGACAGTCAACTAAGTTACCCTCAGGCAAAAGAAATCGTTCGTGCGTCAACATTATTTACCACACACACTCCGGTTCCTGCCGGACATGATGCATTCCACAACGATTTGTTTAAAATGTATATGGATAAATTTCCTGCTAAAATAAATATTAGCTGGGACGAGTTTATCATGCTTGGAAAAACTGCACCCCACGAAGACCATTTCAACATGAGCTTTTTGGCAGCTAATTTATCACAAGGAATCAATGGCGTAAGTATGCTGCATGGCGATGTGTCAAAGCATATTCTGAAACCACTGTATAATGGTTACTTGTCCGAAGAGTTGGAGATTGGTTACGTAACGAACGGCGTGCACTACTCAACATGGACAGCCAAGGAATGGAAAGAAATTCACCTGAAATACTTTGGAAAAGATTTTGTAACCAATCAGCTTGATTTTGACCTGTGGGATAAAATCTATAAAGTTCCGGATCAGGAAATCTGGGAGCTTAAACAAAACTTGCGTTCGAAGATGATCGACTACATCAAAAGACGCTTTACTGACACTTGGGTGAAACGTAACGAAAACCCGAAGTTGATTACAGAAGTCACCAGTTCGCTGAATCCGAAGGCACTAACCATTGGTTTTGCACGACGTTTTGCGACATACAAGCGAGCACATTTGCTTTTCCGAAACCTTGATCGCTTAGCTAAAATTGTCAACAACCCCGATAAGCCAGTCCAATTCATTTTTGCCGGAAAGGCTCACCCTGCTGACAAAGCCGGACAAGACCTGATCAAATACATCGTTGAAATTTCTAAGCGTCCTGAGTTCTTGGGAAAAATTCTGTTCGTTCAGAATTATGACATCAACCTGGCCAAAGTTCTACTTCAGGGAGTTGATATTTGGCTGAACACGCCAACCAGACCTCTGGAAGCCTCAGGAACAAGTGGTGAAAAAGGAGTAATGAATGGAACGCTTCACTTCTCCGTACTCGATGGCTGGTGGGTTGAAGGTTACAAAGAAGGTGCCGGATGGGCACTTCCATTGGAAAGATCATACGACGTGCAGGACTTTCAGGATGAGCTGGATGCTGAAACAATCTACAATCTGTTCGAAGACGAGATTGTTCCAGCCTTCTACAAACGTGATAAAAATGATACTCCAAACGAATGGGTTGGTTATATCAAGAAAACACAAGCTCAGGTTGCACCAAACTTTACAACAAGTCGGATGATTCGCGACTACCAGGATCGTTTTTATGCTCCCCAGGCTAAACGTGCCGGCAAGCTAAAAGCTGATGATTTCAAACTGGCTAAAGAAATGGTTAACTGGAAGGCAACCATTGCTTCGAAATGGGAAGACATTGAAGTAAAAGAAATTGACCTTGCCGATGGAATTACGAATGCGATTCGCATTGGTGAAGAGTATCCGGCACGCGTTGTAATGGATTTGAAAGGTCTTTCGCCAGAGGAAATTGGTATTGAAATAATCATGACTGAAGGTAATGACAATGAAGAACCGGAAATAACTGAATGCAAAGAGTTTGATGTTGAAAAAACTGAAAATGGTTTAACAACCTACAAACTGAATCTGCATTTATCTCACCCCGGATCGTACAACTATGGAATCCGCATGTTCCCAAAAAATGAAAACCTCCCCCATCGTCAGGACTTTAGTTACTTGCGTTGGTTATAAAAATAACTGGTTAATAATTTTACAAAAGGCAAGCTCGTTGAGCTTGCCTTTTTTTATTCCCTTATTTCTGGTAAAATTCATATGTTGCAACTAGATCTAAACAGTTTAGCGGATCCGAATAAGCACTTACTTGACTTATCGGATGAATATGTTGTATCTTTAGTGGTGTGAACAAGCTAAAATCAACCGGGCAGTTCACCTCTTACAATCAACCAAAAATCAGCTCATCAAAAGTCCATCGCCTTTTTTGATGTTAATAATCATTGTTAAAAAACTTTTGTATGACTGAGCCCAAAACAATTCGAATAGGTATTTGCATGGCTGGAGCTGTTTCGGCAGGTGCCTACACAGCAGGCGTTATCGACTATCTGATGGAAGCGTTGGAAAACTGGCAAAAAGCCAAAGACCTCAACCTGCCGGGAGTTCCGAAACACGATGTGAAAATTGAAGTACTAACAGGAGCATCGGCAGGCGGAATGACAGCCGCTATTACCGCTTGTGCGGTTCAACAAAAGTTTCCGCACATCAATCCGGGCAACTACCGAACCTCCGAGAATACCGAAAATCCGATTTACGACGCTTGGGTAAACCTCACCGAAACGGAAGACCTGAGCATGATGGATCAGATGTTGGCCGATGACGACATCCGCGGAAATAAAGCCCATGAGGTAAAATCAATTTTTGATTCAGGATTCATCGAGCGTGTTGCCTCCCGCATTATCGACACCTCGGTGAAAGACCCGGAAGTAACCCGACCATACATCGCTGATGACCTCGAAATATTAACCACACAAACGAATTTAAAAGGATTCAACTACGAGCTTGAGTTTAAAACTGCGCTTGGGAAAAGCGTTCACCGCATGACCCGTCACCAGGACCTCGTTCATTTCAAAATAAATGATGCGGGAAGCTATGAAGGCGACGGAAAAATTCCCCTGTCATTTTCGACGGTGGAAGGCAAAAACAAAGCGCTGCTTATTGATGCCGCCATAGCCACCGGCGCTTTCCCGGTTGGACTGAGCCCTCGAAAAGTCAATCGCAAAGCTCGTTACGTCTTAGAGAATCCGTACTTAAATACAGCTAACAAACAAATGCAGCTTGACAACACGGCAAATTACTTATGTGTAAATGTTGATGGCGGTGTAATTAATAACGAGCCTTTTGGATTAACTGACCAGATTTTGGCAAAGCGAAAACAACAAGAACAGGAAGCAGCCGGGATACCCAAAGAGGCAGAAAGTGACCAAATCAAGAAGTCGGCTTCCTCGTTTGACACCACCCTAATCATGATTGACCCCTTCCCCAGCGAACAAGGAGCTTGGGAGGACGAAGAATCTCTTGATGCGATTAAGTTTGCTGTGCCGGGCTTGTTGAATGCCATGCGCGCCCAACTGATGTTTAAAGAGCAAGAACTTCAAAATGCCTTTGACGAGGATGAAGATAACTACACGCGATTTATGGTGCTTCCGGTGCGTTACAAAAACGACGAGAAACAGAAATTTGCCCTAGCATGCGGCGGTTTAGGGGGCTTTGCCGGCTTCTTCAAAAAAGAGTTCCGCGAACACGACTTTATGCTTGGGCGACGAAACTGCCAGCTTTTTCTGCAAAAGTATTTCAGCGTACCAGCCGATAAAGAAAACCCGATCCTGGCATTTGGCTACAAGGGTGTTGATCAGTTCAGGGTGAAAACCGGAGATGGAAAAACTGATTTTCTGCCTATTATTCCGGATATGCGGGTAATGGAAAAAGCTGACGGGACGGCAACACTGCTAACGGAAGTTCCGGAAGAAACAGGCATTGATTACGATTCAGTAAAAATGAAACTAAGCGTACTGATGTCCTTGGAAGAGCTCATGGAAAACCGTTTTCAAGCCGTTCTGAAAAACATTATGAATGGCGACAGCAAGAATAAAGGAACAGCCGTTGAAAGTGAGATTATCGCACGAATCCGGAAAAAAAGTAAGCTGAACAAGTTCCTGAATAGGAAGGTGATGAAATTGGTTCGAAAAATTGGGATTAAGCAAGCTAAAAATATTATGGCTGAAAAGTTTATTGATGCCGTTATTCGTGAAATGGAAACCCGAAAACTGCTCGACGACGACTTGAAAAAATAGTTGGAATAAAAGTCAGGAGAAGCCAACTTCCTTTTCATTCAGGATGAGTTTGAAGTCAGCTTGAATAGCGAAATACAATGTTTCAATGTATATCCTGAAATAAAAATGAACTGAAAATATCAGAAGGCCATTCATCACAATCGCATACAATAGGCTTCATGTTCTTCAGTGGGTTTCGGCTGGTTATACAGAACCCAAACAGATAGAAGAGTGGAAGCCCAAAAGAATATCGCTCCGACCATCCCGTATGCGGGCTAATTTATATTGCTTCTAAATGATGCTGAAATGCTGAAATGCAAGCCATTTATGACTTCTGTTGATTTGTGAGGCATTAAAATAAAATTAAATTTGTGAGCAGACTTAAAGCTTACAGGCATGGCAAAGAAATATGATCTTGGTAAAAAGATTTCCCAAATTCGTGAATCCAAGAAAGTTGGTCAACAAGAAATGGCCGAAAAAACAAATCTGGATATCGATCAGCTAAAGAAGATTGAAAAAGGCGAAGTGCTGCCGTCGCTGGCTCCACTCATTAAAATAGCACGAGCCCTTGGTGTTCGGCTGGGAACTTTTTTAGACGACAGCTCCAACTTAGGGCCTGCCATTGTGCGAGCCGACGAACACGAAACAGGCGTTCGGTTTAGTTCGCAGCAAAGCGGCTCACGCGAGCACCTGAACTTTCTTTCGCTGGCTTTCGACAAGGTTGGCCGAAATATGGAACCTTTTGTTGTTGAAATAGAGCCCGGCCAACAATCCGACTACATGCTTTCGTCGCACGAAGGGGAAGAATTTATTTATGTGCTGGAGGGAGTCGTTGAAATTAACTACGGCAAAGAGCTGTATCAGCTCAAAAAAGGAGACAGCATTTACATGGACTCCATTGTATCGCACAACGTCCATGCCGGGAACGAGGATCCTGCACGTATTTTAGCGGTTGTTTATGCTCCCTATTAAATCGGCTTGACCAAACTAAAACTGACATCATGCAATTACTCGACTACACGCTCGGCGGAATTTTAGAGAAATACGCTTACGAAACACCCGATCAGGAATTCATGGTTTATCCTGACCGCAATTTACGGTTTACCTACAGCGAATTTAACAAACGGGTCAACAAACTGGCCAAGGGGCTGATGTACACAGGAGTAATGGCTGGCGACAAAGTAGGCATTTGGGCAAACAACGTACCCGACTGGCTTACCTTTATGTTTGCAACCTCCAAAATTGGAGCCATATTGGTCACTATCAATACCAATTACAAACTTAGTGAGCTCGAGTTTTTACTGAAGAATGCCGATATCCACACCCTGTGCCTGGTTGACGGCTGGCGCGACAGCGATTACGTGAATATGATTTTTGAATTGATTCCGGAGCTGAAAACCCACCCACGTGGCGCATTAAAATCGGGAAAATTTCCGGTGCTTAAAAATGTTGTTTTCATCGGACAAGAAAAACACCGGGGAATGTACAATACCGCCGAACTGATCTTACTGGGCGAACATCTGGATGAACTGGAACTGGAAGATGCCAAGCTGAAAGTCGATCCACACGACGTGGTAAACATGCAATACACTTCGGGAACAACCGGATTCCCCAAAGGGGTGATGTTGTCGCATCATAACATTCTGAATAATGGCTACTCGGTTGGACAATGCATGAAATACACAGCCAACGATCGTTTGCTGGTTTGTGTGCCGCTGTTCCATTGCTTTGGATGTGTGTTGGCCGTTTGTGCCATTATTAGTCATGGCGCTACGATGGTGATTACTGAAAACTTTGACCCCCTGATGGTTTTGGCTTCCGTAGAAAAAGAAAAATGCACGGCTCTTTACGGCGTCCCCACCATGTTTATTGCCGAACTGAACCACCCCATGTTCGACCTGTTCGATCTGAGTTCGCTCCGCACCGGAATCATGGCCGGATCGTTGTGCCCCATCGAAACCATGAACCAGGTGATGACGAAGATGCACATCAAAGATATTATTATCGTGTACGGACTAACCGAATCATCGCCGGGCATGACCGCCACACGAACCCACAACTCACCCGAAGTGCGGTCGACCACTGTTGGTTTTGAGCTGCCCAACGTGGAAGTGAAGATTGTGAATCCGGAGACCGGCGAAGAATGTGAAGAGGAAGAACAAGGAGAAGTGTGCTGCCGGGGGTACAATGTGATGAAAGGCTACTACAACAACGATGAAGCCACCCAAAAAGCAATTGATAAAGAAGGCTGGTTACATTCGGGCGATCTGGGTATTAAAACTGAAGAAGGTTTTTACCGAATTACCGGCCGCATAAAAGACATGATTATTCGTGGTGGTGAAAATATTTACCCGCGCGAAATTGAAAACTACCTGTTTCAATTACCACAAATTGAAGCCGTGGAAGTAGCCGGAATTCCCAGTACCAAGTATGGCGAACAAGTGGGTGCATTTATCAAACTTAAAAGCGGCCAAAGCCTTGCCGAAGAAGAAGTAAAGGAATACTGCCGCGGACAAATTGCCCGTTTTAAAATCCCTAAATACGTCTTTTTTGTAGAAGACTTCCCGATGACCGCCAGCGGAAAAATTCAAAAATATAAACTGAAAAACATTGGGCTGCAACTTTTGAAAGAACAAGGAATTGAAGTAGAATAAAGTGCTTCCCCACTCCATTTGCATATTCGTCTTCCTGAACTTGTTTCAGGATCTTTCAGCGGGTTGCTCCAATATTGTCCGGGACAGATTGCTTCGGTCGTTTCTCCCTGCCAATGACAGAATTACGTTGTTGCCTGGCAGTCAACTACGTAATTCTGTCATTGGCAACAAGGTGAAGCAATCTTTCAGCTGATTACTGCTATCTCACCCTCTTGGTTCTTTATTCTTGGATCTAAAGTCTAATATCTAACGTCTTGTTCTCATTCTTTTACCCTGAAAGGGTTATACAATAATAGCCCCGGGCAACGCCCGTGGGAAAATGCATTCGCATTTTGAAATGGCGCAATCAAGCGGTGTTGAATGGTGGTAAACGTTTCATGCGCCCTAATGGAAAATGTTTTTGAAATGTGTCAATCGGTTGTTCTGATTTTTCACCCCTAAATCCCCTGAAGGGGACTTTATGGCCTGCTAGGATTCAATTGCATGGGGCTTTATAGCTATCGAAATTTATGTCAATTGGGTGGGGCGTTGCCCCAAACCCCAGTTACCTTTTTGTTTTGTCCTTCCGGACGGGATTTCATTTCTTTTCCTTAGATGAAAAGAAAGGAAACAAAGAAAAATCAAGTCAAACCGAACCCTCAGCCGGGCGTTTTGACGGCCATCGCTTTTTCGCCTATTGGCGAAGTGGGGGAATTGCTACTGAATACTGTAACTGTACACTGCGACTTTCCTTCCCTTGTTTTCTAGTTCAAAACCTTCGTAGGCCGAGCTTTTCGCCTGTTGGCGAAGCAGGGGACTTAAATGTCCCAATGAAAGACTCGTCTTCCTGAACTTGTTTCAGTATCTTTCAGCGGGTTGCTCTGCGCCTGCCCGGTCGTCTGATTATCTGAATATCCGATTATCTATAAATCTTGTTTCAGGATCTGCTGGCGAGTAGCTCAATGCTTGTTGAATTCCCTTTCATGATCCTCCTCCCAGATTTAACCAGTCAGCAAAATGATGGAACGATGCAACATTTCGATGAGCCGATGAAGTGTGGAAACGAAAACTCCCACCTTTTTTATTCAATCGAGCGGTTCGGGACACCAAGCTTGCATCTTTTTCATGGAAGTGTTCATCAATTTGCTGCAAGCTTGAAGCAAAATGCTGCAAGCCTGAATGTTTTTCACGGAAGTTTTCAACAAAAAGATTCAACGCTGAACCAAAAAGATGCTCCGTTGAATCAAAATCAGGC
>Ga0163223_100024_pt1 | contig 92523 bp, 79 predicted proteins | sample MSEWel2016_02_17_2_FD_113147 | JGI IMG/M metagenome (GOLD analysis project Ga0163223, IMG submission 113147) | Subsurface microbial communities from deep shales in West Virginia, USA - MSEEL Well Study Marcellus 5H_2016_02_17 ...
ACGAGAACATTTCCATGGACAGTCGGTGTAATTAAAACACCTTTTCCATGGTCCGTTGGCGTTTGGAAGATAACATGATTAAATAATTTTCCTGCCTTTTTATCCAAAAGATAGTACTCACCCTTTCTAGGGTGAATTGAATAACTTGTATCCCCTACCATTTGGCTAATCTGATCGGCATATACACCTGCGCAATTAACAATAGTACGTGCCTGATAGTCGCCTCTGTTGGTATGCACATCATAATAACTGTCCTGTTTTTCAATTCCGATGACTTTTGTCTCTAGCTGATACTTCACACCATTTTCTATTCCATTTTCAGCTAATGCTATGGCAAGTTCAAATGGAGAGACAATACCGGCTGTCTTTGCGTATAAGGCCACTCTTACCTTATCACTAATATTGGGTTCAAGTTCTTTAATCTGATCCGTTTCAATGACTGACATCTCCGGTATATGGTTTTTAAGGCCGGCTTCATACATCTTGTCAATTGTTTGTCGGTCTTCTTCATCAAAACCTATCACCAAAGACCCAATACGTTTAAAAGGTACATCCAACTCTTCACAAACTTCATCAAACATTGGGTTGCCTTGAATATTGAAAAAACTCTTTTGCGAACCTGGCTTTGCATCATAACCTGCGTGGACAATAGCACTATTTGCCATTGTCGTTGCATTTGCCACATCACTTTCTTGGTCAATGACTAAAATATCTAATTCATATCGGGCTAATTCTCTGGCTACAAATGTTCCTGCAATACCTGCACCAATCACAATAACATCATTCATCTTCTTCGTTTCCATAAATTCCTCCTATAGATTTGCACAAAAAGAGCCACACAAACCAATCGCACGCGTGCGATTGGTTTGTGTGGCTCTCATCTTCTCATGCCACTTATTCTTTGATTTTATTGTATCACTTATTCTTTACCTTGTAAAGCCTCCGTGTTTTCGTATAAGTTCTAAATGTAAATTTCCATCTTTAATCTCCACAACAGCACGATCAATCATTGCGCTAAGCAAAACCAGCTCATCACCTTCATCTGTTTCTCCTGCCAACTGCCAATAATATTCTTCGATTTCATGCTGTCTCTGTTCATTTAGCAATTGGTCTAAACGTTGAGCTTCCTCATCTGTATAATGGGTATTATAATCCATAATATCAATCGATGTTTCTTCATTACTTGTCTTGATCTTTATTTCTAGCTCATTTGTATCTTCAATCAATAATGATGTAATTAATTCATCAATAATTCGCCCTATTTTTTTCATTTCATGTCGCATATGATTACTCTCCTTTTTTAAACGCATCTACAATTGGAACTAAAAACCCGGCAACAATACCTCCGGAAAAACCATTATTATACAAATTCATTCCCCCATGAATATCACCCACTTTTGTCACAAGAATAAAATGAAGCATTCCTGCTATAATCCCAATAAAGGGGCCGAAGGTCCCGGCAATCGGTGCAATCGTTGTTGAAAACAGTATAGCAATGATGACCGGTGTGCTTGTTAAATCTGCTCCAAATAGTATCGCAGCTATAATAACCCCGATAATAATTGGTGATGCGTTTTTGGGGTGTTTTCCAAATGCAGCAAAACCTACAATGGTTAAGACGCCGGCAAGAATGGGTCCGTTAAGCACACCACCTAGAAGCATAACAAGACCTAAGCTATAGATTCCCATAATCCCCATGTTTATAAAAGTAAGTCCATAGCCGTCTAAGGACGTAAAATCGGTAATCGTACGGCCTTTATGCCTTAATATCTTAGGATAATCTATGAGCCCATTATATTTAATACGCACGCCTATAATGATAAATGCTACAAATCCTGCTATCATCAATATCCACAAGGAATAGGATTGCTTTTCATATAGTATATAGACCGATTGCACTTCAATATCCATATTACGAAGCAAACTCGTAATAACCGTACCAATAATTCCTGCCGTAAATCCGATATTATATAAATTGAATCCATCATGAAATCTCAACATATGTGAAGATAAGGGAACGATAATAAAACCGATAAAGACCCCAATCACTATTCCTGCCGGAATATTATATTTGTCCGGAATCACTCCGGAAAACATCAATTCACTCACAAGTGGAGATAAGGCCGTCCCAAACATAATCACCAATACAACATTTTTGAAAGATATTTTTTGGTAACGACTGTAGAGTATCCCTCCTAGAAAAATCGGCGGTATATTAATGAGATTTTTTCCAAAGAAGGAAAATCCAATCACTGTGAAAAAAGCTGCAATAAGCAATCCATTAATTCTTAATTTGTAGTACTTAAAGAGTAGTAACATTAAAAATCCAATGATTCCCGCGTGAATGAATGCAACGCCTAGCCCACCCACTTTAATAAAGTCTGTCAATAATACCGTCGGAGATAGCAAAATATCTCTAAATCCTTTAACGACATCACTGAAGCCACTATAGGTACTTGCTGAAACAAGGATTCCGTAAATCATGAATATAGATGGAAAAATCGCCATTACTTTTAATATACCATCTTTATGAATTTCTTTTTCCTGAATTTTTTCTTTAATGTACATCCAACACTTCCTTCGTTAAATATTTTGAAAATCCAGCTTTTTCAATCAACTTTTTAGGTTGTTCATTGGCACCTTCGATAAGCATTTTTATTTCCATTTGCTCACACAATCGAACCAATCGTTTAAGTGCATGAAGCGCTGTTGCATCCATAGCAGGTACATTGTACATTCTTATAATCAATACGTCTATATCTGCATTAATATGTCGAAGTGTATCCAAAAATTTATCCACTGCTCCAAAGAAAAACGGCCCGTTTATGTCATAGATTTGAACACGACCCATTTTTTGATCGGATTGTTCTAGCACCCCATGTCCCATTCTATTATACTCTTCTTCATTTTCTTCGGAAGCATCTAGTTGGTTAACAGAAACATTTGTCACATCTGCCATTCGTTTCATAAATAAAAAGGCCGCTAGGACGATACCGATTTGAATAGCTAATACTAAATCAAAAATAACCGTTATTGCAAATGTAATGACTAAGACCAGAATATCACTTTTGGGAGCTTTAAATAATCCAATAAAATCTCGCCACTCACTCATATTATACGCCACAACCATTAAAATCGCAGCAAGCGTTGATAAAGGAATCAATTTAGCTAATGGCATAAAAAGCAACATGATTAACAACAATGTAACCGCATGTACCATACCTGCAATTGGTGTTCTCCCTCCATTTTTTATATTCGCAACCGTTCTCGCAATCGCTCCTGTTGCAGGAATACCACCAAATAAACCGGATCCTATATTGGCCATGCCTTGTGCTATTAACTCCATATTGGATCGATGCTTACTGCCAATCATGGCATCAGAAACAACCGCTGATAACAAAGATTCAATTGCTCCTAGTATGGCAATTGTAAATGCCGGTGCTATAAGCACTCGCATAATCTCAAGTGAAAATCGAGGAACTTGGAGAGTGGGCAACTTTCCTGAAATTTCACCAAATTTACTGCCAATCGTAGAAACATCTAAAGAAAACATCTGCACCAAAGTTGCTGTCACAATAATTGCAATGAGTGCACCCGGAATCTTTTTTGTCACCTTGGGCCAAAGAACAATAATGAGGAGCGCTATGACACCAATCCCTACTGTCCTTCCGTCAATTCGATACATATTCTCAAAATAAATATGCCATTTTTCAAGAAACTCTACAGGTAAAGCTTCAACATTCAGACCTAAAAAATCATTCACTTGGGAGGAAAAAATCGTCACAGCAATTCCTGCTGTAAATCCTGTGGTGATTGGATAAGGTATAAACTTGATTACACTTCCAATATTAATCAATCCAAAAATAATCAAAATAATTCCGGCCATAATTGTTGCTATGATTAATCCATCGACACCATGTTCGACGACGATTCCATAGACAATCACCATGAAAGCTCCTGTAGGCCCACCAATCTGCACACGACTCCCACCAAAAAAAGAGATTAAGAACCCTGCTATAATGGCAGTAATTAGTCCTTTTTCAGGTGTCACACCGGAAGCAATTCCTAATGCAATCGATAAGGGCAATGCAATAATTGCAACAATAATCCCTGCTGTCACATCATCAATAAGATTTTGTTTCGTATATCCTTTGATGACTGAAAATAATTTTGGTTTTAATTTAGACATTCACGTATTCGCTTCTTTCTCTATAAATTTAATTTTCAACCGAAATAAGTATACGCTTAAATAATCGACAAATCAATGTTTTTTCTTGAATATTTATCTACTTGCCGATATACTATTGTTTAAGCGTCAATATATAGACACAAATAAATGAACAACGGAGGTTTTTATGGTTAGTTTTAAGAACGATTATAGCGAAGGTGCACATGAATCCATTCTACACGCACTCCTCGATACAAATACAGAACAAATGGATGGATATGGCGACGATCGGCTTTGTATTCAGGCGACTGAATGTTTAAAAGATCTTTTTATTGACAAGTCCATTGATATTCATTATTTTTCAGGGGGAACGCAAACAAATCTTACTGCAATCTCAGCCTTTCTTCGCCCTCACGAAGCAGTTATTGCTGCAGAAACCGGCCATATTCTCGTCCATGAAACCGGTGCAATCGAAGCGACCGGACATAAAGTAATTGCCGTTCCTACTCAGACCGGAAAACTATCTGCTCAACAGATTGAAGCAGTTATGATTGCACACGAAGATGAGCATATGGTCTTACCAAAGCTTGTCTATGTTTCAAACTCAACTGAGACAGGAACGATTTATACTCGTAAAGAACTTGACCAGGTAAAATTAATGTGCACAAAATATAATCTTTATCTATATATGGATGGTGCCCGTTTAGGTTCTGCCATAACCGCTGCTGATAACGATGTGAACTTTGAAGAATTAACCACACTCTTTGATGCCTTTTATATTGGCGCAACTAAAAATGGGGCCTTGCTTGGTGAAGCCCTTGTCATCTGCCGGGATGAGCTTAAACATTATTTCCGTTATCATATCAAACAAAAAGGCGCCCTCTTAGCAAAAGGACGCCTGCTTGGAATTCAATTTTTAACCTTGTTTAAGGATGATTTATATTTTGACCTTGCTAAGCATGCAAATGCCATGGCAAGCCAATTAACGTCAGGCATCAAAGCATGTGGATATGATTTTTTAATCTCTTCTACAACCAATCAAATCTTTCCCATTCTTCCCAATCATGTCATTGATGCTCTCACTGAGGATTTTGATTTTTATGTTTGGTCCACAATCGATCAGGAGAACTCAGCTATTCGACTTGTAACTTCTTGGGCAACACCACAAGATTCAGTTGATGACTTTATACATCGACTTAACCACTTGTCCCAAAGGTAATTCGATTTTTCCCGTCATCTTTGGATTGATATAAATACATATCTGCTTTTTTAAATAATCGATCTTTATCCAATGTTCCTGCTTCCGTTGCAAGACCTATACTTAATGTTATCGATTCATCCGGCATATCTTCAAATCGATGAGCTTCCAAGGAAGCTCTTATTTTTTCTAATATTTCCAAGCATTCTTCTTGTGACTTTTCGATAAAAACAATCCCAAATTCCTCACCACCATATCGTGATGCAAGATCATGCTCACCAATATGATCAAGGATTATTTCAGCAACTTTTTCAATAACAAGGTCTCCGTTAGCATGTCCGTATGTATCATTGATCTTTTTAAAGTTGTCTAAATCCAAGAGTGCTACATGCAATGGGAAGGGATGTCTAGAAAATTGTTCCATAACCTTTTCTAGATACTCATGAAATGTTTTATGATTATAGAGATTAGTCGCCAAATCAACTTTTGCCAGCTTTTCCATGTAAACTTTTTTATATAAGAGCTCCTTTTCACTTTTTACCGATTCAAGAAGTTCATCATTAATTTCTCGATAATGATTCGTTAGAGCAATTCCTAATAGATAGGCTACAAGCAAAACAAAAGTAAACGTAATATGCTCAGCTATATTAAAATAGAAATAGGGGCAAAGTAAAATCAATCCCCAATAGGTCAGTGTAACCATAGCAAAGGCAAAACTAATCATTCTTTTTTTTGTTGTAAATACGGCAAAAAATAGAGGAAAGACAAAAAGTATAATCAGTATTGATTTTAAGGAGCTATATGCTAACATAAATGTCAATAAAACAAGATTCGATCCAATAATAATACCATAGTCACTAATTCGATTCTTTCGTCGAAGACTCCACTCAAAATATAGAATGACACTGAATAAGACAAGAGAAGGAAATAAAACATTTTCCAAAAAATAACGTTCCTTACCTAGATTGCTATATTGCATATTAATTCCAGTTACAAGCAGGTTAAATAACAAGCCTAACCAAAAAAAATGCGTCAATCGTTTATTCCATTTTCTATTTCGCTCCTGAACGCCCATAATTCACCCCTTATTAATGGCATGTGATAGTACTTAAATTATACCATTAATAGGACTATATGCCTAGTTTTTTCTTTCAATTTGGGCCTTAAATTCTGTGGGTGTAAGTGATGTGTATTTTTTGAAAAGTTTCGAAAAATAATGAGCATCGGAGATACCTACGCGTTCAGCCACCTCGTATGCTTTAAACCCATTATCCTGTAATAAGTCCTTGGCTTCTTCGATGCGCACCTCATTTAAATAATCAACAAAGGTTTTTCCGAGTTCTTTGGAAAACATGCGACTTAAATAATAGGTACTTACATAAGTATGCTCTGCAAGCTCGTTGAGGGTAATTGGTAGGTTATAGTGCTCATGAATATAGGCTATGGCATTTTGGAGGACCACATTGATATTATTCTTGTTATATTGATTAATCCGTCCCACAATAGTTTTAGCGACTTCTTCAAGTAACTCCTGGAGTTCATCAATATTGGTACTTTTCTCGATCAATTGATAGAGGGATGTTAAATTATCGGCTTGTTTCTTCTGATCATTTTCTAATATCTTGATGGACATTCGCATATGATTAATACTATAGATAAGATTCCAGTAGAAATTTTTCACTTGCTCCGGCTCACCACGTTTTTCTTCAATATCATGGCGGATAGCATCTAAAATACGTCGCACATTTTCTTCATTACCGGTACGTATTGCATGAATGAGTTTTTTTTCATGATGTTCAAATTCTGACGGGTCTTCGCTTTTATAAAATGTGTCTAAGTCTTTGTATAAAATAATGGAAGATTTTCCAAGATAAAAGGTATATGAAAGTCCATCATAGCATTCTTTAGCTTTTTCATTAAGTTCATGAACATTTTCTCCAACGGTACTTATTGCAACCGTTACCGAAAAGTCAAAACAACTTTGAATCAACTTTTGCATATCTTCAACGTATGTGTCCACTTTATGGATTGTATCCCGTTCTTGGCCTAATGGTTGAACCACAAAGGCAACTTCCTTGGTATTTAGTACAATTTTTTCAACCTCATATACATCAGAAAAAATATCTTTTACCGTGTTAATGATCCCAAATTGATAGAGCTGTCGTTGATAAGCCTCTTCCTGATTTGTTGGGTTTTCATCCATCTGTACAATCATCACCACATAATCTGAAAAATCGATTCCATAAAGCGCCAGTTGGGTATCCATTTCTTCAGGCCCTAACTGAGTTCCGTTAATTATGTCAAACAAGAGCTTTTCCTTTAAAATCGGTATGCTTTCTTCAAAATTTTTCTGCAATTTTAATCGTTCATTTTCAATTTCTCGTACATACTTCAGCTCCATAACCGCTTTTTTTAACACATCGCTAATTTCTTCGATTTTTGATGGTTTCAAAATATAATCATAAGCACCTAATTTTATAGCCTCTTGAAGATAGGAAAATTCTCGATACCCAGTCAAAATAATAAACTTACTCTCTGGAAGCAAATCTTTTGCGCGTCGAATCATGGTTAATCCATTAATCTCGGGCATGTTGATATCCACAAAGATAATATCCGGTTGAAAGGTTTCCATCTTTTCCAAACCCTCTACACCATCTCCTGCTTCACCACACACCTCACAGTCATATTGTTTCCAATTGATGATATTTACAAGCCCTTTTCTTATATAAGGCTCATCGTCAACAATGAGTACTTTAAACATAATCTTCAACTCCTTTTTGGATGCCTACCACTGGAATGGTAACCACCACTTTCATATATTCTTCATATATGCTTTCAACTCGAATGCCATATTCAACTCCATAAAATAGTTTGATTCGTCGATTGACATTTTTCAAACCAATTCCCATTCCTGAATTTTCAGAAAACAGATAGGCGTCATTCCCTTCGTTAAGGTTTTTATTGAGCTCACGAATATTTTCTTCTGTCATTCCTTGTCCATTATCTAAAACTTCGATTTCAACACGTTGATCGATTTTTCGAATAATTAAATAGATTTTCCCTTGTTTACGGAACTTATCAACACCATGGTAAATTGCATTCTCAACAAGCGGCTGCAGTAAAAGCTTGGGGACCTTAATGCCAAGCAAACTCGAATCTATGGATTTATTAAAATCTAGGCGTTCACCATAACGATTCTTCATGATTAAAATATAACTATCTACAAAATCGATCTCTTCTTTAATGGTCACTAAGGGACCACCCTTACCGATTCCCGCTTCCATCAATGCAGATAATGCGGTAACCATTTCACTTATTTCATCCACATTATTTAAGCGGGCCATCCAGTTAATGGATTCAAGTGTATTAAATAGAAAATGTGGGTTAATCTGTGCTTGCAAGGTTTTTATCTCCGCTTCTTTTCGCGTCAATTGTTCTTTATATACACGATTTACCAAAATATCGATTTCACGGCTCATATCATTAAAACACTGACTGAGATAACCCAATTCGTCTTGCCGGTCAATGATAATCTCATCATGGGTTTTACTTTCTTGCATGGTTTTCATGCCTTGTACTAATCGTTTGATTGGTGTAAGGATATCCATGGCAAAAAAGATACTTAAAACGGATAAAATCAAGAGGGTTGCTGCAATAATAATCATAAAATAGGTTCGGAAGGCATATAAATCTTCATTTAACTTATCCACTGAAATTTCTGCTAAAATCCGCCAATTCGGGTTCTCAAGCTCTTTGAAGGATAACAAAATCCTTCCTTCTTCATCGACACTATGGTTTTCACCTTTAAAATCTAATTCTTCATAAGTCTCTTGCAAACGACGTGTTCTCTCGCCAGAACCAATAATCCATTCTCCTGCATCAGAAACAATGGCGATACTTTGCATGAATTCAGTTGACAAATCTCCGTAGACACCTTCTAGGGCTTCTTTACGAATTAGAATTGCCATTAAGCCAATCTCTTCATAATTTGATATATCGTATATACTTCGTGTAATATATAAGTTTTTGACTTCACCCTGCTCGTCCATATCTAAAAACCAAACAGCTTCGCCACCTGCTTCTAAAGCAACCGCTTTCATCTTTTCATAGGGGACTAGTTGCTCAATACTTGCACGTCCAATATTGGAATCATAGGTATAATAATTTTGATAATTTGAAATCAATGCAATAGACTGTATTTCCTCTCTTGAAAGACAGGCTTTTCGCAAAATATTATTCACTGCATAAACTTCTTCATAGCTAGACAAGTTAGACAGTTTATTTCGACTATCTTCTGCTAGTATGTCATAAATCACTCGGTCATATAACATATCCTGAGACGCTACTTTAACGTTATTGGAAAAATCTTCAATGCGAAGTTCCACCATTTTCAAAATATCTCCGGTGTAATCAATAGATTTGCTCTGAATAATATCCCGACTCGTTCGATAAAGCATGGTACCCATAAAGAGTAAAGGAATAAGTATTTGAATTGAAAAAAGCAGGAGCAATCTTTTTCGAATTGAAATACGTTTTAATAATTTCATGCATTTTGAAATAATCCTTAGCATTATTGCGTTCCTTTCATTTTATCTTCAATACGTTTTAGGACAAATTCCGGTGAAATGTTTCCTTCTAAGATGTCCGGAAACTGTTCGATTAAAATGTCTTCCCAAAGATTACGATCAATAAAGCTATCCGTCGGTCCGACGAGCTCTTTCGCATTATGAATCAGATCTTCTCCTTTAACATAAATCGTGGATGGATTCATTTGTTCCTGAGGAATTTCAACATTGCTAATAAATCCTCCTGATTCACTAAAAGTTAATGCCGATTCAACCGATGTCAACTCATCTAATAAGGTAATGGCATGGGCACGTAGTTCATCATCTTCCCATGCCTTTTGACTGATGTGAAAAATTCCATTACCACATCCGTAAATAATGGCACTGTCATGGGCTTTTCCATTTTTAAAGGATGGAAAAGGAACGATATCAATGGATGTATCATTGGCATCAATGCCTTCTTCTCCAATAAGCCATGATCCCTGTACAATCATAGCCGCCTCTTTTTGTATAAATAAATCATTCCGTGTTTTATCATCAATTAAAAATGCCTGATCCGGAAACGCACCTGCATCATACAATTCTTTCATGACATATAAGCCTTCTAAAAAACTCGGTTTTAAGTTACCCAATGCATTAAAGGGTTCCTCCACTTCACTTTTTCCACCCAGTTTCATAACAATATTTTGATATATATAGCTTCCTTCCGGTGTTGAATTATAAGCAATAGGAATGACATTATTGGCATTAAAAACTTCTACAGCAAGCAATAATTCTTCATAGGTCCTTGGAATCGCAACATTATACTTTTCAAACATATCCTTATTAACAAATAATCCTTCATAGATTATTTCAAAGGGTAATCCATAAATCCGGTCATTTACAGTAACGTACTTCCATGTATCCTCTCGAAAGCGGTCATACCACTCAGGATGTTCATTCATTAACTCCGTTAAGTCAGCTACTTTTCCTTGTTCAACGAGTATATCAAAATCCGAACCTGGCCATAAACCGAATACATCCGGCTCATTTCCTGATGCAAAATCTGTTTTTAGCGTAAACAAAAAGTCTTCACCAACCATTGACTCATTGACGATTTCTACGGAATTATTCTTTTCTTCATATTTTTGTAAAACTGTTTGTAGGGGAATCGCATTAGCATCATAGCCTGCCCAACTACTTGTGAAATGGAGAGTTGTTGTATTCGATGTTTCTCCTAGCGAATTTGTATTCTCCTCTTGTTGATACTTTGATAAAACAAGTAATAAGGATACTGCTAATAAAACAAATACAATAATAATGATGACCCAATATTTTTTATTCATCATGTCATCCTTTCCTCGAATTAAACAAATTAAGATGATTCGACTGTGCGAATCATCTTAATTATAGCATAACTATTAACCTTTGACACTTCCCATAGCAATACCTTGAATAATAAATTTCGATAAAATCAAGTATACAATAGCAACCGGAACAATGGCAATCGTAATCAAAATATAGACCTGCCCCATATCAAATCGCAAGAAATCTGCACTTCGCAATTGAGAAATCAAAATTGGTAAGGTCTTTTTTTCCTTTGATTCGATGATTAATGCCGGTAAAAAAAAGTTGTTCCAGGCAGTTACAAAAGCAAATATTCCTTGAACCGCCATGGCTGGTTTTACAAGCGGCAGAACTATTTTATTGAACGTATAGAACTCATTGGATCCATCAATTCTCGCCGCTTCAACAATCGCCACCGGTAAAATACTCTCCATGTATTGTTTCATAAAGAAAAATACGGCTGGTGCTGCAATCGTCGGAACAATCAGCGGAAAATATGTATCCATTAAATTAAAGGAATTCATCAACTGAATAAATCCTAATGTAGTGACTTGAACCGGAACCATCATAATCATAAGTATAAATGAAAAAATGGTCTTTTTGAATCTAAAATCATAGGCATGAATACCGAAAGCTGTCAGTGCCGAAAAGTAAGTTGAAAACAAAGCACTCATGGAAGAGATAAACAAACTGTTTAGGACACCTCTAACCACTGGTAAATTATCATTGGACAAAACATTACGTATATTATTAACAAATGATCCTCCCACTAAAACAGAAAACCCTTTTTGTATCTCCGGATGCGCACGCGTCGAATTTACTATTAATATGTAGAATGGAAAAAGACAAATAAAGGTAAGTACAATCAAGGTGACATATGCCATGGCTTGTCGTAAACGCAATCGTACAATCGATTCTTCTGTATAATTTCCTTGGTCTGCCATTATTTTGCACCTCCCTTATTATCTTTTAAGAGCAATTTGAACACACTAAAACTCAATATCGCGGTAATGATGAATAAAAGTACTGATACCGCTCCTGCAAGTCCAAAATTCTTACTATACAAATGTTTGTTCAAATACATAATCATTGTCATAGTACTTCGGTTAGGGCCCCCTGAACCATTGGTAAGGATTTGTGGTACATCAAACATTTGGATACCACCAATTAAGGACGTAATTATAACAAAAACTAAAATTGGCATAATCAAAGGCAATGTAATCTTGGTAAAGATCTGCCATGAATTTGCACCATCAATCTGGGCTGATTCAAACATGGCTGTATCAATCCCCATGATTGCTGCCATGAGCAAGATTGTTGTATTTCCAAACCACATGAGGAAGTTCATTAATGCAATAAGGCCTCTTGTACTGCCTTCATAGGATAAAAATCTAAAGGGCTCTGTCATTCCTAAATTCATCAAAATATCATTGATTGGGCCATTATCTGAAAAAAGGGTAAAAAACAGCATTGAAAATGCAGCTGCCATAATTAAGTTTGGCATATATATAATTGTCTTAAAAAACCCTTGAAATTTCAATTTTAATCGTAAATCTGTAAACCATGATGCTAACAATAAAGAAACGACAATTTGAGGAGCAAAACCTAAAATCCAGATGTAGGCTGTATTGCCAAAATATCTAGGTAAGTCGCCTTCTGTTAAGACTTGTTTATAATTATCAAAACCTACAAAGTTAGGTCCAACATGTTCTAATCCTATTCGGTAATTTTCAAAAAAACTATTATAAAATGTTGTAATTAATGGATACAATTGAAAAACAGCAAAAACGATAAAAAACGGTGCAATGAAAAGATATCCCCACTTTGCATAACTAATTGATTTTTTTCTTTTGCTTGATGTTGCCTTAATCGCTTTCATATTTCACCTCTATATTTGTCAACGACTGCGATAAATATGGGGCACGAATCGCGCCCCATATAAAACCATCAGTTTAGTAACTCTCTTATCGTGTAAGGTTTGGATATTTTTCAATAGCTGCAGTATAGAAGTTATCTAGAGCTTCTTCCTTGGTAACTACACCATCAAAGTAATCTTTAAAAGCTTCTTGGAATTCTTCATTTAAACCTTGGTCATATTTTGAAATATTACTCATATCAATTCTTGGCGCAGCAGCTGCAAATAAAGCAATGTGATTTTGTCCACCTAAGAAATCAGATTGGAAATCACTATTTGCAAGTTCCATCATTGCTACTTCATTATTGGTATAATCTTGTGTATCTTCTGTGATTTGCTTCATTGTTGCTGCATCCGCTGTTAAGGTTCTCATGACATCTCTTACCAAGCTAACATTGTCTGTACCTTGTGCTGCACAAATCCATGTTCCACCCCAATAATAGCTTTCAGGCCCTTCAGTTACCGCCCAATCACCATAGATACCATTTCCTACTTCAAGTGCTCCACCTTCAGATTCCGGTGTTTCTAAGGAGTTACCAAGTAATGTAAAGTTGATTCCCCATGTTGAATAGAAGAAACCAAACACATCACCGTCAGGCCCTTGGTCTGCTGCCCAACCATCACTCCATAATGATGTTTGATTGTTGTAGCCATTTTCTGTATATTCTTTTGTCTGATCAACCCAACGCATGAGATTGTCATCAACAACTATTTTACCGCTATCATCAACCCAAGGTGCTACAACATTATTTGAGAATGTACGATAGGCATCGTCATAACCCGATAACATTTTATAGCCTTTTTCAGCAGCCATTTCCGCCACTTCGTCGAATTTATCCCAATCACTTAAGTAACCTTGAACGGTTTGAACATCATCAGTACCAAGAACATCTTGTGCAATTGAACGTCGATAAGCGAAAAGACCAGGTGTTGCTTGCCACGTTACACCTTTTAGTTTCCCTTCATTATCTGTTGCAATATCTTGTGTATAAGCATATTGATCCGCTATTTCTTCCCTTGTTAATCCGATGTCTTCAATAACATCTAAGGTATATTCACTGTCCACATATTTCAACGCATAGTCTGCTTCAATTAAGAAAATATCAATCGGCTCATCTGCATTTTCTTGATTGAGTAAATCTTGGTCTAATTTGTTTTGATATGCGTTATCTGCATTAGGAGTGATAACCCATTCAACTTCTACGCCGTCAGGAACAAGCCCTTTTGCTGCAAAGTAATCATTAAAACGACTTTGAAACTCTTCGTTCCATGCATATATTCTTAATACATCTCCCTCATCTTCACCATCCCCAGCACTGTCTGTATCTGCGTCTGTGTCTGTCTCACTACCTGTTGTGCTATCTGAATCGACTGTTTCTGTGCTATCCGTATTTGATGCACCTTCATTTGATTCATCACTTCCGCATGCTGCCATGGCAAAAACCATTGACATAACAAGTAATAAAGTTACAACTTTCTTCCACTTTGAAATAAACATGTTGCCCCTCCTTGATTAAATAGATTTATTGTTGTTTACATCTATAATTATAGGAAGGATTCATGCTATTTAAAATAGAGAAAGTTGTCTTATGGTTTACAATCTTGTTTAATTCCTTGCGCAATATATTACAACAAAATATTATACAAATTCTGTTCGACTCCCTGTTTGTGTTGAATAGATTTCAAGCCGGGATTCTATGCGCTCTTTTAGTTCCTGAACATGGGAAATAATACCGATTAAGCGACCACGTTTTTGCAAATCAACAAGGCAATTTATTGCACTATCTAGCGACTCTTGATCTAATGTTCCGAATCCTTCGTCCACAAACATGGTATCCAACTGTATTCCTCCTGTATAGGATTGAACAACATCCGAAAGGCCAAGTGCCATGGCTAAAGATGTTTTAAAGCTCTCCCCACCAGATAAGGTCTTTACATGACGCATCTTACCTGTATAGTTGTCAAACACTTGTAATTCAAGTCCACTTTGTCGATTTTTGCGTTCTAGGTCATCCGAACGGTGTAAACTATAGCGGCCAAAGGTCATTTTCGTCAGTCGCATATTGGCCGCTGTTAAAACATCTTCTAAAAAAGCCGCCAAAACATAGCGTTCGAAGGAAATTCTAAGGGGATTATTGCCTTGTGCAACTTGGGCCAAATTGCCTAAAACAGCATACTTCGCTTCTTTTTCACCAATTTGAGATTGATAACTTCCAACGAGTTCCAGAATTTTTTGGTTATGTTCATATCGATACTTCTTTTGATTAAAGGTCTCGTCAAGTTTAACCCTATCTTCTTTACGTTGATATAACCTTTTTTCATAGACTTCTATATCAACCACCTGTAATTGTTTGCTTTCTTTTTCCAACTGTTCTTTTTGTGATATTAATGCACTTTTCTCTTTCGTATAAGCCTCAACTTGTTTTTGTTTTGCTAACACATTTTCATCTGATAGTTTTCCCAGCCCATATGCCTCTACAGATTCAAATCCTTTATTCTCTAATTGAATCATAAAATCCTTATACGCCTCACCTTCATAAGTTCGCGCATCATCTAGGCGTTTTTCATGTTCGCTGACCATGGTTATTATATTGAGACGTTTTTCCTTAACGCTATCATGCTCTTTCATCATCGATAAGACTTGCTTACGATCTTCTTCAATCCAAACAAGTAATGATTCTATCGCTTTCTCAAGCACTTTTTCTTTACGATAATATTCCGGTACTTCTTCGCATAATTGTTTAAATATGGTACTTTGCTCAATTTTTTCTTCTTGCGCTTTCATCCATTGGTCATCGACTTGCTTGTGTGTTTTCTCTAAGTCGACTTGCTCTTTTTCTAGTTCATGAATTTTTTGATCATGATTTTGGGTTCGCTTAACCATCTTTTCTTGCTCTGCAAGTATTAACTCCAAATCACTTTTTTTATCTTGTTCTTTTTGGATGGCATCTTCAACTTCAGCTAGATCTATATCTTTAATCTGAAGTTCTTCTGCAAAAAGACTCCTTATTTTTTCTCGCAAATTCTTTAACTGCTCATTTTTTGTTGTACACATTTGCTCCAGTGTTTGTTGTCTGTTACGTATTCGTTCATATTCCTTTTCATATGTGTTTAATTCATCTTCTGTGACAAAATCTTCCGTCGGTTTTGCTAAGTTTATATGCTCTGTTGCGCCACACACGGGACAAGGCATACCTTTTTCTAAATCTTTAGCTAACAAAGCAGCTTGGTTCATGAGAAAATGCAACCTGTGCTCTTTAAAATTTCTTTCAGCGATAGTCATCTGCTGTAAATTCTCTTCATATCGTTTCTGCTCTTGTTGATATTCTTTTACCTGCTTTGCTTCTGATATAAGCCATTCTCTCGCTTGAGAATAGCTTTTAATACGGCCTGAACTTTGAGAGATAACTTCTCGAACTTCAAGCATTTTTATTTTTGCTTTGGATCCATTTTCTCTTTCTATGCTTAATCTTTTAATGTCCTCTTTATTTTTAGTAAACGTTTCTTCAACTTCCCTCTTCTGTTTTTCAAGTTTATCCAACTTTTGTTGACTTATTTCGATTGCCCTTTCATTCGATTTGAATTGTTTAACCTTGTCCATATAGGTCTGCAACTTTATTAATTCTTGTTTAGATTTTTCACGCTCGTCTTCTTTTTCATCCGATTGGAGTTTTTCCAATTTATTTTTAATAGAAACAAACTCTTTTTCAATCGACTCTTTTTCTTTATACAAGCTTTCTTTCATTTTTTCTAACTTTTCAACTTCGTTCTTACGCTGTTTCCAATAGTCTTCTAACGGAATAAGACTCGACGCTCTTTGACTGACATCAATTTGTTCTTGCAGTAATACTATATTTTCTTGATTATCTTGAAGCTTTTCTAATTGGTCTTTTATGTCTTCTAATCTCAGGAGCTTTCCATTATTTTCATTTGCTTTTTCACGTTCTTGAATAATAGCCTCGATTTCTTTCTCGAGCTTTTTTATTTCTCTTGCTAAATGTTTTGTTTCTTGACAATCTTTTTGAATAAACACTTTTGCACGTTCTAGAATTTCATTACCATTGAGCCTTTGTTGATCGAGTAGGTTTTTAAGTGTCTCATCCTCTCCATAATCGATTCTCTTTATCTCATGTTGCCGAAGTTGTTGTATCGATTTGATGTCTCCATAAAGATCTTTTGCCCGTTCATCAATATTTTGTTGAAATAAACGGTATATGCTGGTGTCAAATAGTTTACGTAAGACCTTTTCACGTTCTTGACTATCTGCAATAAGTAGTTTTTGGAATTCGCCTTGTGGAATCATCATAATCTGTCGAAACTGTTCTGCATTAATCCCAATGATTGATTCAATTTGATTATTGACGTTGATGACTCCTGTATGCACCTTACGTTGTCCCTTTGTATCGCTAATCAAGCTTGCTTCCGGTTTTTGTTCCGTATAGCCTTGTCCACGAGATTTAGGTTTTTCCTGTTTAGGAATTCGATGGATATGATAGCTTATTCCTCTAAGCTCAAATTCAAGCATCACTTCAGTCATAATATCCGGTGGCGAAAATTGACTGCGTAATTGCTCCGGCGCTCTTATATTCCCACTAGTTTCACCATAAAGGGCAAAACATATGGCATCAAAAATCGTCGTTTTTCCTGATCCTGTTGGCCCGGTGATTAAAAAAAGTGTATTCCCACCTAATTTTCTAAAGTCTACAACTTCTCTTGTACTATAGGGTCCAAAGGCTTGCATTACCAATTGAATCGGTCGCATTATTCTTGCCTCTCTTTCTTTAAAACATCTTCAAACACAAGAGATACATAGTCGCGCCTTTGTTCATCAAACTCTTCCCCTGAACTATTTATATAAAACTCTTCAAAGAGTTCAACCGGATTTTTTTTTGTGAATTGATCGCCTGCTGATGTTTGTTGGTCTTCATCCTTACCTTGAATGGATTCACGTTCTAAGCGAAGTGTATTTGGGTATACTTGGCGCAACTTTTCCATGGCATCAATCAACTCTCCTCGGTCGGTTAATACCGCCATGATATAATCTTTTGTATTGGTATCTAAATATACATCCGGCTGAATCAGTTGATTTAATTGGCCCTTGATACGTCGCATGTCCCGAAGAGGCATAAAACTTACAAAATCAATAGTTGTCCCCCCTTTTTCATCTAAATCAATGACAGTGATTGATTTAGATTGATGGACTTCTGAAAAAGAATATTTCATCAATGAACCTGCATAACGGATATGGGGATATTTTACTTTTTGCGGTTGATGCAAGTGACCTAATGCCACATAATTAAATTCTGTAAAATAGTCAACATGTATCGTTTCTGTTCCTCCAATACTAAGGGGACGTTCTGATTCTGATGTAACTAAGGATTCTCCTCCCGCAATGTATCCGTGGGCTATGCATACTGATCGTTTATTTGGCTCCAATTCATCTTTTATGGTCTCCAGAACATGTTTCATGCCTTGTTCATGGGTTCGAATTGTATCGTCACCATATATTTCTCGTAACATTGCCGGTTCAGCATAGGGGATCGGATAAAAATAAACCTCCCCAAAGGCATCCTCTAGGACAATAGGTGTAATACGTTCTGTCATGCGCCCTCGGATATATAAACCATTTTTTTGAAGCATTTGCGTTGCAAAACTTAAACGGTCTGGACTATCGTGATTGCCTGCAATTGCAATCACCTTCACCTTTAATGTAACGATAAGTTCACTTAACACTTGATCGAGCAATTCAACCGCTTCCGTCGGAGGTACCGATCGATCATACAAATCACCGGATATTATAATAACATCCGGCTTCGTTTGTTGAACATATTTAATGAACTGTTTTAAAATATGACCTTGGTCTTGTGTCATATGTATGCCATGAACTAGCTTTCCTATGTGCCAATCTCCTGTGTGTATAATTCGCATAAATGCCCCTTCCTCATCGGTTGAGTAACCGCTTTATTGTAATTATGGCCTGTTCTCTTGTGTATGGACTGTTGGGCGCAAAAGAACCGTCTGCTAAGCCACCCATAACCGCTTTGTTATTAGCCGGATCAACAACTGTGGAAACATAGTCAACAGCTTCTTCTGCCCAATCTGAAATTCCTTCTTCATCTGTAAAGCCTTGTTCTTCAGTTTCGCTCCTTGAAATTTCTAAATACTCACCTACCCGATACAGCATTGCTGCGGCTTCTTGTCGGCGAATTCCGCCATTGGGATTAAACTGATTGTTTCCGATTCCATTGACAATTCCAAGTCCAGCTGCAAGTTCAACATCCACATCGCTTGTGTCCGTAAATCCAATCTCCGAGTATCCTTCTGATTGCAAGAGTTCATTATATGTTTGTCCTGTATATTCTTGAAGCCCATATATAAGTAAACGTGTAAAATCAATACGTGTGATATCATCCGTGTAATTATCCATCAACATTTCCGGAATCAACTGCATTGCATCGGCTTCAAGCAGTTCTTCAAATGCCCAAATTGAGGGTTGATCTTCCAAATCAAAAAAGTTGACTTCATAAGTAATTGGCATTTCGTAGCCTTCCATGGTTATTCCGCTCACATCAACACGAAAGTTATCTCCCGACTCATAGCTTATTTCATTTGGATTCGGACGGAATATAATGGTTTTATCTATACCATACAAACTATTTTCTATTGTAAAAAACGATGTATTTATGGCACTAGCTGTATTACTATTTGTCTCATTATTAAATACAAAAATTTCACCGGTATCCATGTTCGTTAATTCCACTGTAACAGAATTCATCTGCGGATTATCATAATCTTCACCTAGATGAATACTCCACGGAGTTGACGTTTTTATAAATTCAATCGGCATATTTCCGGCAGCCGGCCATGCGATATATTGATAGTCAAGTGTCGTTTTTCTTGATTGGTCAAATACGTAGGTTGCTGTAAATCCATTATAACTAGAACTTACTAAGGTATCAACATAACCGAAGCCTATTTTTTGCATCGAAGGATTCAGTAACCATCGTCGATGGCCAACCACTCCAATATTATATGCATCATCATCTTGAAGATAGCCCCATAGAATGCTACTTGCAATGGTCGGAAAACCTGCCGCTAAGTTTGAGGCAGCAGAGCCTTCTTTTCCGATTTGATATGTTTCATCCGAAATCAATGATGGTTTTTCAGGATAATGGCTAATCGTGGCATTCAACATATTGACATAACTTGCATATTGAGCCACTTTATTTAGTTGGCTATCCAATTGCAGGTCCCCAGGTAGTCCGACTAACCGCCTTGCTAAATTGCTTACTCCAAGCGCACGTTGCAATTCTTCTTCTTCCACCTGTCCCACTGTATATACATATCCTACTGTTGGTTCAATAGTATATTGTGTGGATTCTTCATCATTGAATCGAAAGGGATGTTGATGGTATTTATTCAAAATCTCAATTTTTGACGGCAATAATAAATCGCCGTTTTCTTGTGCCTGAATATCCATTAAACTTATACTTGTAAATAATAAAAAAAGACTCATTATAGCATAATATTTTTTCATTAGCTTCATCCTCTATTCTTTTTTATTGTATTATAAGATATATTATACCATTATTCACAAAAAAAATCCCTGCATACGCAGGGACTTTTCATTGAACATACTATCATCCATCTCCCTCTAGTCCTTCCATATCATACATTTCGTATAATTGTTCCATATCAATAAACTCAATATCGTCTGGTGGAGAAAATGTCGATTCATCAATTTGAAAATCATTGGTTATTTCATTTACACGATAACTTGACGTTAATTGGTCTCCAATATACACTTCTGTTTTAATCGGATACCAATACTCCGTAGATATCCATTCTTTACTTATATAATCTTCTTCACCCATATCGGTTTGAACTTCTATATATAAAACTTCCATTCCGTCTAATGTTGTCATCTCAGCATGTCTTAGACCTTCAATATTTTCAATATAGGATTCATCAAAGGTTGATTCAAATTCCATCTCCTCATCTTCCGGTAAAAACTCCATATCAAGATCCATGTCTGTATCATGATACATCATTCCTTGTCCTTCGATGGAATTATACATATAGGTAATGCCTTTTGATCCATCATAAATCATTAACGTTAAGCCTTGACCATCTTCTGTCTCTACACGCATACTATCTTCATATATTGTCATTTTAGTTACATAAGAGAAACCATCTGCTTGCGTTGTTGCTTCTACATATAATTGATTATTCTCCTTAACTTCAATTGATTCTAAGAGATCATAGCCTGATAGTGATGTATCTTCATTACTCTCATCTTCATTACTCTCATTATCAGTAGCATCCGTATTATCAATCTCTGCATCATCTTCAGCATCAAGGTTATCTTGCACGTCATTACCTACTTCTTCATTCATCTGAGTATCATCGACTTGATCTTCTGTTATCTCCTGATTCGACCCACATGACGTCACTAATAAACTAAATACTACTATTAAAAACATTATTTTTTTTCTCATTTTCAGTCTCCTTTCCTCGATCTCATCTATGTTTCTTTCTGCTTTTATTGTAACACAAAGGAGTTCACAGTATTATCCGACAAAATACCTAAAGCTTAGTAAGGTTAAAATCTCCGTTGACATCTCCTCCATAATCTGCTATTATCTTAGCAACCTATATCACATATATTTTTTATATGATTTTTGTGAGCTATCTATAGGCAATATAATTAGATTGAGGTGATTCTTTGAACCAAACCGCACCTATTATTGAGTTAAAAGACCTTCGAAAAACCTTTATTACAAAAGATGGTGTTGTTGAAGCATTGAATGACATTAATGTTTCCATTGCTAAAGGAGAAATATTTGGAATTATCGGACTTAGTGGCGCAGGAAAAAGTACACTCGTTCGCTGTATTAATCTTTTAGAACAACCTACATCCGGCTCTGTGATTTTTAATGGTCTAAATTTAGAAACCATGCCCAATAGCGACCTTCTTAAAGTTCGTCAATCCATGGGTATGATTTTTCAACAATTCAACTTGCTCATGCAGCGAAACACGATTGAAAACATTTGTTTTCCCATGGAGATTGCCGGCATGTCAAAAAAACAATCTCGTAAGCGAGCCTTTGAACTCTTAGATATTGTTGGTCTAAGCGACAAGGCAAAAGCATATCCTGCTCAATTGTCCGGTGGACAAAAGCAACGTGTTGCCATTGCCAGAGCTCTCGCTACAAATCCAGAGGTATTACTATGTGATGAAGCAACAAGTGCTTTAGATCCCACAACAACAAAGTCTATACTCGGTTTACTTAAAAAAATTAACAAAGAATTGGGTATTACCGTTATTATAATTACGCATGAAATGAATGTCATTGAAGAAATATGTCATCGCGTTGCAATTATGGACCAAAGCAGAATCGTTGAAATGGGTGATGTTGAAGAAATTTTTATCAAACCAAAGTCAAAGATATCCCGCCAGCTCATCTTTTCAGACGAAACCCATATTGATACTTTTGTTGGGGAGCACAAATGCCGCATCATCTTCGACGGACGGACCTCGTTTGAACCCATTATTTCAAATATGATTCTAGAATGCAAGACCGGCGTTAACATTCTTTTTGCCGACACAAAAGATATTGACGGAAAAGCATTTGGACAAATGATTATTCAACTTCCTGACCAAGAGCGTAATCGAAACCGAATCTTTAGTTATCTTGATTCCAACAACATTCCTTATGAGGAGGTGGACGATCATGTTATTTGACCGCGTTGTATTAGAAATGTTAGGTATGGGAATTTTAGAATCTCTGTATATGACCTTTGTTTCTTCATTTATTGCTTATGCTATAGGCTTGCCAACAGGTATTTTATTAGTCATTACCGATAGCGATGGCGTTCTACCCAAACCTATGCTAAATAAAATTGTTGGATTGATTGTAAACCTGTTACGATCCGTTCCTTTTATCATCTTATTGATTTGGGTTATACCGGTCACGCGATTTATCGTCGGCACCACCATCGGTCCAACCGCCGTCATTGTGCCACTAACGATTGCTTCTGCACCTTATATTGCACGTCTTGTAGAAAGCTCCTTAAAAGAAGTGGATTCAGGAGTTATTGAAGCCGCACAATCTATGGGGGCCAATACTTGGCACATCATTTTTAAAGTGCTCATTCCCGAAGCAATGCCTTCATTACTTATGGGTGGCGCCATTGCAGTTACAACAATATTAGCTTATTCCGCTATGGCAGGTTTTGTCGGCGGGGGCGGACTCGGAGATATTGCCATCCGTTACGGCTATTATCGATATCAAACAGAACTTATGATTGTTACTGTTGTTATTCTTGTCATTATAGTCCAACTCATTCAAGAACTTGGTGCTCTATGGAAAAAACATATTGATCACAGCAATTAATAAAAGGAGGATATTACATGAAAAAAACATTTAGTATTTTAGCATTATTATCAGTATTAATTTTAGGCTTAGTTGGGTGTGGCCAAAGCGGTAACTCCGATAAGGTCATTAAAATCGGAGCAACTCCAAAGCCACATAGCGAAATTTTAGAACAGGTAAAAGAACAACTTGATTCAGACGGTTACACCTTAGAAATAGTCGAATATACCGACTATGTACAACCTAATGTAGCTCTGGATTCCGGTGATTTGGATGCAAACTTTTTCCAACACCAGCCTTACCTTGATCAATATAACGCAGAAAACGAAACCGATTTAATCTCAGCTGCAATCATTCACTATGAGCCTTTTGGCATTTACCCAGGCAAAACAAGTTCTATTGATGCCTTAGAAGACGGAGCTCAAATCGCCGTTCCAAACGATGCAACCAATGAAGCTAGAGCTTTACTGCTCCTTCAAGACCAAGGCTTAATAACACTTACTGAAGATGCCGGCTTAGACGCAACGATTAATAACATTGTTGAAAATCCTAAAAATATAGACATTCTAGAAATCGAAGCTGCTCAGCTCACGCGTTCACTACAGGATGTTGATATGGCTGTCATTAACGGTAACTATGCTATCGATGCCGGTCTAAACGTTGCAAGGGATGCACTTGCAGTTGAGGATAAAGATTCTACGGCCGCTGAAACATTCGGTAATATTATTGCCGTCAAAAACGGTAATGAAAGCTCCGAAAAAATACAAGCCTTAGTCAATGCACTTCAAAGTGAAGCCGTAAGAGAATTTATCGAAACCACTTATGAAGGAGCCGTCATTCCAAAGTTTTAATTGAACATTAAAAAGCAGGCTGGCACGGACGAATCCGTGTCAGCCTGTTTTTTTGTATACGCATCAAAATATATTAATCCTATTTATTTCGAATATAATAATGGGTGACTCTTGCATTGCTTGTCTTTTGGGATTGCAATTCAAATCGATTTAATGAATGAATCAAGGGTTTTAATTTTGTATGTCCATAATTTCGAACATCAAAATCCGGATAACGCTTATTTAACCGTGTACCAACTTCTCCAAGGTATGCCCATCCTTCTTCATCTGAACAATCAGATATGATTTGGCGAATGGTACGGATTAAATCTTTGACATCTGCAAATCCATTTTTATCTTTGATTTGATTATTGTTTTTATTTGTTGTCGCCTCTGTACTTACCGGTTCTTTTGCCAATACTTCTAGATATTTGAACTTTTCACAAGCCGATATGAAGGGTTTTGGTGTTTTTCGTTCCCCCATGCCAATGACATACATAGCCGCTTCTCTAAGCCTTGATGCCAAGCGTGTAAAATCACTGTCACTCGATACAATACAAAATCCATCTACATTTCCTGAATACAATATATCCATAGCATCAATAATTAAGGATGCATCTGTTGAATTTTTCCCTATTGTATAACCATATTGCTGAATCGGTGTAATTGAATAATCTAAAAGTATCGACTTCCATGACCCTAGATTGGGGCGAGTCCAATCCCCATATATACGTTTAATCGTCGGCGTCCCATGATTCGATATTTCATCAAAAATATATTTTATATATTTGTCGGATACATTATCCGCATCAATGAGTACTGCAATCTTTAGATCTTTTTCCGTCATAACCTCTCCTCTCGATGCTTTATTGGCCAATTTCAACCTCCACCGAATAGGCATCATTTTTATTGGTTGTACGAATACCACCATAATTAACAAGCTCATCAAACGTTATTTCATACGCTTGATCTAAATCAAGAGAATCAAACTTCATCACCATTGTTAATGGATTGGAATATGTTACGTGGGTTGGTACTTTTTCAATTTTTATACCGTTGTCATAATAGAATAGGGAATAATTCGTATTTAATATATTCGGTATCCCCAATGCAATTTCTTTGCTAAATTCCACTTTAATCGAGTCACTACCAATTGTTGTGGCCTTTTCAATGTAGGTCGCAGTAACATCACTACGATTATGTCTAAAGTTATAATCATCTACGTTATTGAAACTATTTCCAACGATATCTGTAAGTGTTCCGACAATGACAAGTTCATATCGGTCACGATCTTCAAGGGCATCATCTTCATCTAGGAAAAGCTTGACTTCTTGACTACCTTCTTTGTGATAAACTGCAATAGGACGTCCTGTATAACCTGTTTCAGTAATTCCCCAAATCTCATAATTATCCGGATCACTTGCCGATTCATGACCTAATACTCTGTCAAATTTCACAGTTATAGTATTCCCATCAACTATGCTTATTCCTCTAATGTCAAGTTCATCATCAAAATCAATATCTGCTTCGAACCCATACTCACGCTCTGTTATGGAAAACTGTTTTGTCGTATCTGTAATATGATTAATCATCAATGTGAATTCATCCCGATCAAACATGCGTTCGTCTGTTGTCAAATAAACCACATTACCACTTCCAACAACTTCTGCCTTATTAATTCGAATTGGATATTCATCGTCAAACAGTAGATAATAACTAAAAACTTGTTCAGCTATAACTGAATTTAAAACTTTATTAAATTCTAACATAATCGTATAGTCATTTAGGGTTTCAATATCTTCTAATTCAAAGCGTTCATTTTCATCGATGTTCGATTCAAATGTCACTGCATCGCCTTTTCCGTCATTTAGTTGCACACCATAACTGCTGGTTAATCCACTATCAATGCTAAGTTTAAACATTCCTTCTTCTTCAAATGTATAATTTCGCAAATAAATCGATACACCATTATCAGAACCTGCAAGTTGATTAATCTGCATGCTTGTTGTACTGCCTTCAATGAGTAACTTAGTATCTTCATAAATGTTATAGTATCTCGGTTGGTAGGCATTGCTATTCACCGGATGTGTAAAATAAACATATATAACATTGTTACTCACTTGTTCTACTTTGCTGATTCTGAAAAAATCAGATTCTAAGTTCTCCGGACGATATCCCAAAAATTCTTTTTTCAGACTATAGTTATTACGATTTCCATACGCGTCAACAACTTCTGCAATAACAATGGTATATTTTTCTTCAATCTCTTGTTCCTCTTCGAAGCGAATACGATAGGTATTGTCTTCGCGATCACTCACAAAAGCCACCTCAAATTGTACTTCATCATCAGAAGACAAATATACTGTGATTTGTTCTTCATCAAGATCTTCAATCGCTTCATTGAAGGTCACTAAAATTGTTTCTTCATCTTCAGCAACGATTTTTTCAATCTCTGTATCGACTGTATCCTTCATTAACAACAGTTTTTTTGCTTGTTCTTCACTGATAATGTCTTTCTCAATAAATGTTTCAATCATTTGCTCGCCGGTGTCTTCATGTTCGATTTGCATGGATGTATGCAAGACTTCTACAACATCCCCCCGCGTATAATTTGTGTTATCCGTTGCACGATATCGGTAGTCCTCATCAGTGACAACGCCTTTGGTGTAAGCCATGTAATAAACGCTATTCCAGTCAAAATCTTCCTCGTATTCATAGCCTAAAACAACAAGCAACATTTTAAGAAATGCTTTTTCACTTAAATATTCTTCCGGCTTAAAACTTCCATCAGTATATCCGTTGATAATACCCTCTTCGTCACAATAACCAACATATGGTGCATACCATGATGCCGAGCTAACATCATTATACTCCGTATTACTGTAGTCTGTTCTGTCAGCTAAGACATCATTCTCAACACCTAAAAAACGTACAATAAACGTAGCTGCTTCACTACGTTTAAGTTTACCCTCTAAGTTATACCCCGTTCCTGTTCCACGAAGTATCCCTAGTGTATTTAATATTTGTGCTTTTCCTTCTACGCTAACATTCGTAGCAGCAAAAGATGTTGTTAAACTTGAAACAATCAAGCTAACAAGGAGCATCAATGTAAAAAATCGTTTTATTCCATTCATCCTTATTATCCATTCCTTTCTCATTTGTCTTTATTATCCCCATTATATCACTAGTTCAAATGGTAAACAAGACAGAAAGGAATTTGTAATCGTTTTATAATACTTTAGATAGAAACTCTTTTGCTCGAGGATGTGACGGATTTGTGAAAAATTGGTCAGGTGGGCTTTGTTCCTTAATCTGTCCTTCATCCATAAACAGTATCTTGGTTGCGACTTCTCTTGCAAAACCCATTTCATGCGTTACAATAACTAATGTCATTCCACTATCCGCAAGTTTTTTAATCAACTCTAAAACTTCTCCAACCATTTCAGGGTCTAATGCTGATGTCGGTTCATCAAATAGTATAACTTTAGGATTCATTGCAAGTGCTCGAACAATCGCTATCCTCTGTTTTTGCCCTCCTGAAAGTGTTGATGGGTATACTTGTGCTTTATCCTCTAGGCCAATTGTCTTCAAAAGGTTAATAGCATGATCGCGAATTTCTTTTTTGATGGCCATTTTGCTTTTTGATATATCCTGCAATGCTTCTTTATCTTTACGAAATACATTTTTTACACGTATCAGCATATTTTTAATTTTTTTACTACGTAAATCGTGATTTGCTACATATAATGGAGCTAACATAATATTATCAAGGACCGTTTTATTATTGAACAAGTTAAACTGTTGGAAGACCATGCCCATATGTCTGCGATGAATATTGATATCGACTTTCATATCTGCAATATCAACACCTTCAAAGATAATCGATCCGGCCGTCGGATCTTCCATACAATTTAAACAACGAAGAAAGGTACTTTTCCCACTGCCTGAAGGTCCAACAATCGCTATTTTTTCGCCTTCTTCAATCGTAAGATTGATATCCTTTAAAACTTCTAAACTTCCATAATTTTTTTTAAGATTAATTACGTCGATCACTTTTTCTCAGGCTCCTTTCCATAACTTTAATTAGAAACGCTATAATCATGACGAGAGTAATATATATTAAGGCCATGACTAAGTAAGGAACCATGAACTCATAACTGTTTGTTCCAATGTAATTAAATGCAACATATAAATCGGCCGCACCAACAAAACTTACAACTGATGTCTCTTTAATCAAGGCAATGAATTCATTACCTAATGTCGGCAATATATTCTTAATTGCTTGAGGCACAACAATGGTAACCAATGTGACACTATAGCTCAAGCCAACTGCGCGACCGGCTTCCATTTGACCGGAGTCAACAGACATGATTCCACCACGCATGATTTCAGATATATATGCGCCACTGTTAAACCCAAATACCAAGACGCATACATTAAGTGAAGGAATATTTAACCCAAGAAGAGGCAATAGGACGTAATAAGCCACAAGAAGTTGAACAACAATAGGTGTTCCTCGAAACATGGCTACGTAAAACTTTCCGAGCCTTTGAAAAAAGCGCGTCATACGGCTATATCCCGGGAACACTTCAACACTGGCAATAATCGTCCCTATAATGGTACCCAAAAGAAGACCTACCACCGCAATATATACGGTGTTTTGTAGACCTTCTAATACTTTTATGTAACCATTATTGTAGTAAAATATTTCCCAAAATCGTTCAACTCTGCTACTAAAATTTCCCATAATCAACCCTTAATTTAACTCATTAATAGATTCTACAATATATCCTGCCGGTGCTTCATCAATAATAACATACTGAATATTTCCGTTGATCATATCTTGGACAGCTAAGGTTCCTGACTTATATGTTACCACATCAACATCATAACCATCAAAGCCCCAGTCAGCATCACCTTCAACATAGAATTGTCCTGTCGTTCCTTGTTGAACGCCAATCTTTGTATCGGATGAAAAACTATTTAATATTGCTGCAACATCATCTGCTGTTGTTGTTTCATCAAATGTATCATCATCTTCCATCGAAATCAATGTTTGTGCTGCGTTATAATATGGAACTGTGAAGTTTACATATTCTTTTCGTTCTTCATTAATTGTAAGACCTGCCATTGCAATATCTGCTTTCCCTTCACCTACGGATAAACACACCGCATCAAAATCCATATTGCTGATGACAAGTTCTTTACCTAAATGTTCTGCAAGAAGAGCTGCAATCTCCATATCTATACCATAATAACTATCACCTTTTGTGTATTCAAAAGGCTCAAATCCGGCATTCGTCGCAACAATCAATTGCTCCTTATTTGAATCTAGCGGTGCTGACTCTACCGCCACCGGTTCACCATCTCCAAAATAGTTATTATAAATTGCATCATAGGTTCCGTCACTTTGAATTTGCTCAATAAATGCATTCACTTCATCATACAAATCCGGTTGGCTCTTATCAACCCCAAAGGCATATTCTTCCTGTGTAAGAGGAATTTGAATCACTTTTACTCTGCTGTTTTTTGCTTCTCCACTACAAGCTGCCATTGCCATCACGGCAATCGTTAATACGCTTATCAACACGATTATTTTTTTCATCTTTTTTTCTCCTTATATCATTAATCTATGCATAAATATATGTTTTATTGCATAAACTAAATAATATAATAAATTAAGCCCTTTGTCAATCGTACTTTCAGCGCTTATCTAAAAACATAATGACAAGATATGAAAGCGTTGTGGTTAAGCCGCCTAAAACCGTTCCCCAGATTAAATCAATAATTGTAATGGTAATTGGCCAATCCTTTAGTGTGGCTAAATTGGTCAAATCGTATGTTGCGTATGTAATAAATCCAAAAAAAGCTCCGTAGAATAAAGCATATGCATCCTCCTTCGTCATCCTGCCTGTAAATATTCTATGATTATTGTACCTCTTTTGCTCAGGATTAACAACATCTTCTAATATTTTATCACAAACGCTTCATATGGTTGAAGTTCCATTTCCGATTCTAAGACCTTTCGTTGATTGTTGGTAATGATGACATCATATTGTTCCAATTGCATAGGCATCTTATATTTAATTACTTCATCCGAAAAATTACACAATACCAGAAGATGTTCATTTTCTAAACACCGTCGATACACAAATAATTGCTCATGTCTTTCTTCTAGAAGTTCATAATCCCCATAAACAATGATCGAATGTTTTTTTCTCAGTTGGATTATTTTCTTATAATAGTGATAAACAGAATTCGGATTATTGACTTCCACTTCTGCATTAACCTCGTCTTTATTTGGATTAACCGGCAGCCATGGTTTTCCCGTTGTAAATCCACCTTGTTTATTATTACTCCACTGCATGGGTGTTCGTGCATTATCTCTACTTTTGAATCGTAGACAAGACATCATTTGATCATGTTCTAGCCTTTGATTACCGACGATTTCTTTATACGCATTGATGCTTTCAATATCTTTGAACTGATCTATTTGAGAGAACGGATAATTCGTCATTCCTAGTTCTTCACCTTGATAAATATAGGGAGTTCCTTTCATAAAATGCAAACAAGTCGCTAACATCTTTGCAGAAATCTCCCGATATTGCGGACGGTCATCACCGAATCGAGACACAGCTCTTGGTTGATCATGATTATTCCAATACAAGCTATTCCACGCGTGACCTTCAAGCTCCGTCTGCCACTTTGACATAATTCGCTTTAATTCTACTAGGGGAATTTTTTTGTCTGTCCATTTTCCAATCTCCCCGCCAAACTCCACATGCTCAAATTGGAAAATCATATTCAACTCATTTGTTTCTTCGCCCGCGTATTTTTTTGCTTCTTCTGTAGTAACATTAGGAGTTTCACCTACTGTCATTAAATCATAGTGGGATAAAACTTCATCGTGCATTTCCCGCAAAAATTCATGAACCTTAGGACCATTCATAACATAGGGTGAAAAATCTCCGAATAATCCATTAACATTTTTTCCATCCGGAAACTCTTCATCTTTAGAAATCATATTGATAACATCCATTCTAAAGCCATCAATCCCTTTATCACACCACCATCGCATCATATCATAAACCGCATGACGTACACGAGAATTTTCCCAATTCAAATCCGGCTGTTTTTTTGAAAACAAATGCAAGTAGAACATTTCTCTTGTTTCATCATATTGCCACGCAGATCCGCTAAAACACGATTCCCAATTATTGGGTTCTAGTCCGCTTTTTTTTCCTTCTCTCCAAATATAGTAATCGCGATAAGAATTATCTGTGTTCTGACGACTTTTGACAAACCATTCATGTTCATCGGATGTATGGTTAACAACTAGATCCATCATTATTTTTAAGCCTTTTTGATGGGCCTGTTCTAAAAGCATATCAAAATCATCCATGGTTCCGAATTCTTTCATAATACGTTGATAGTCCCGTATATCATAACCGTTATCATCATTAGGTGAATCATATATCGGAGACAACCAGATTACATCGACACCTAAATCAGCCAAATAATCTAAACGATGAATAATTCCTTGCAAATCTCCGATCCCATCACCGTTACTATCCATAAAGCTTCTGGGATATATCTGGTAAACCACCGCTTCTTTCCACCATGTTTCTTTATTCTTTCTCATCCTGATATCTCCTATCTCTTATTTTATAGCACCTTCTACCATACCTTGAATAATTTGTTTTTGTGCAAACAAGAAGAGTATAATAATTGGAATCATTGCCAAAAAAGCTGCTGTCAATATTAAGTCCCATTGTTTTACATAAGATCCCACAAAGCTCGTTACCGCAACTGGTAATGTCTTTATCTTGCCGTTTAACCCTAACATAAGTGACGGAAGTAAAAAGTCATTCCAAATCCATATGCCATTTAAAATAAGTACAGTCATCTGAATCGGTTTAAGAAGCGGCATAATTACATGAAAAAAAGTTTGTTCTGGTTTGCACCCATCGATTAAGGCCGCCTCTTCAAGTGAATATGGAATATTTTTAATAAACCCGTGTAAAATAAATACAGACATGGATCCTCCAAAGCCTAAATACGCAAAAACGATGCCTTTATAACTTTGCAGCATACTAATCCCTGTAAACTCAGAGATTTCTCTAAAGGTCGACAATAGGGGTAGCATAACTACCTGAAAAGGTATTATCATTGCTGCAACTAATACCAAGAAAATAATTTCTGACCATCTTGTTTTGTTTCGCACCAAAACCCATGCAGCCATACTTGAAAAGAGCGTAATAGCAGTCAGAGAAACTAAAGTTATAATAACCGAACTGATAAATGAGTTCCAATAGCTAAAATTTTGATTATTAATAACATTGCTCATATTTGTCACTATTTGGGCCCACTGCGTTGGGAGACTAATCGGGCTAATAACAATCTCACTGCTTTTCTTGGCTGAATTAATAACAACAAGAACAAAGGGAAACAAAAATATTAACATAAGAACAATTGTAAAGGCTTCCATTACATTTCGTTTTATTTTTTGAGATTGCATTACATTTCCACCTCTTTCTTTTTGCTAATGACAACTTGAGTCAATGAGACAATTGCAAGAAGTACAAAAAACACAACTGCTTTTGTTTGCCCAAGTGCATATTCATTTTTTGAAATCGCTGTTTTATAAATATTTAGAGCTAAAAATTCTGTTGAAAGTATAGAAAATCCATTGAGAATTCGACTCGGTCCTCCATTTGTAATTGCCAAATTTAAGTCAAATTGCTTAAATGAGTTTACCAATGTTAAGAATATTGAAACCGTAAAGGTGTTTGCAATCATAGGGATTTTAATTCGAAACAAAGTTACAAGGCTATTAGCACCATCAACACTAGATGCTTCAAGTACATCTCTAGGAACACCTTGCAATCCAGTTACATAGATCATCATAATATACCCTGCGTATTGCCAACTGCTCACGAGTATAATCGCTAAAATAGCCAAGTTTGGATTGGTCAACATGGACATACTACCTTCAATTAGGCTTGTAAACACTTTATTAAAAATGAACTGCCATACATATCCTAGCACTATACCACCGATAAGATTAGGAACAAAAAAAGCTGCACGGTAAAAATTTCTCCCTTTTATTTTTGATGTACACAGTAGCGCTAACGATAAAGCCACAAAATTAACTAGCAATATATTAATCGTGGCAAAAATGATCGTAATAATTAATGAGTACACATAATCTTGAGATGTAAACATTGTAATATAATTTTGCAAACCAATAAACTGTTCAAATTTTATGCCATTCCAATCGGTAAACGAATAAAACACACCAAAAACAAAGGGAATAATCACAGTAAATGTAAATGCAAAGAGAAGGGGAAAAAGAAACAACATATTTATAATTTGTTTGTGTTTTTTTGTCGGTAGAAAATACAATCCAACAATAATTAATAACAATCCGAATATGAGTACATATCCTCGATAAAGATTTTCACTTCCGCTAAAATTCAAAATCATAGCAAGAATGATGCCAAATACTCCGATGGCAATCATTCCAATCGAACTTATTTTTTTAAATTTTTTATCCATGAATAACTTCCTTTCATCACTATATAAAGGAAAATCTCCTAAATACTGAATATTCAATATCGTCGGAGATGTTCCTCAATGAAGTCTATTTATTTCAATGTTCCGATTGCACTTTCCATTAACTCTACAAAGCCTTCGACATCTACGTCGCCACGGGCATACGCTTCAAAAACAGGTCCTAAATCATTCATTGCAAAACCTTCAGGCATCTTAGCCCATTGCCATGAATATGTTTTGCCTTCTTGAACCCATCCCATTAAATCAACTGCTAATGGAGACACCGGTTCAATCGTCGTTGATTTAAACGGAGAAATCATACCTGCATCAATAACAAGTGCTTGTGCCCCTTCATCTGTCGTCGCTAAACTTTCAAGAAAATCTTTTGCTTCTTGAACATTCTCTCCGCCGTTATAGACCGCCCACCATGATGGCGCATCCGCTAAGATTCCGTCCGTATCTTCTTCCATAAATGCTAATGGAGAAATTCCCATTGCAAACTCGACACCATAGTCAGGAAGAGAAGGATCAATCCAGTTTCCTTGATGTACAAACGCTGTTTTTCCTTGAGCCCACAATGCGAGTTGATCATCATATGTTCCGCTTAACAAGGTGTTTCTATCTGAATGGTCAAATAATAATTGCACAAACTCACCATATTGAGTCATACGCTCTTTGTCAATCTCACCATTTTTTAACATATCGATATATTTTGTATCACCCTGTTCCAAACCAGTTGAAAGGTATGTTCCAAAGTTATGATTTCCTGTTGACCAATACATTTGTCCCGCTTCAGCCGCCATGGATACCACAGATGTTAATCCTAATTCGTCTTTCATTGCTTCAATTTTCTGAAAGGCATCTCTATATGCATTAATATTGGTTAATCCTTCAGGATCAACCCCGGCAGCATCTAAAATATCTTTATTATATGTGAGCCCATATCCTTCAACTGCATATGGAAATCCGACAACTTTTCCATCGGGAGAAGTATATGCAACTGCTGTATCTGATGCCCATACTTCATCGCTTAAGTCTTCCATGTGTTCTTCCCATGTCAAAAATTCGCCTTCGCCTCCGAATACAAAGATGTCAGGCATGTTGCCTGCCGCAAAGTAACCTTTGATTGTTGCACCGATATCTGCTCCACCACCGATTGATTCAATAATTACTTCAACACCGGTTTTTTCTTCATATGCCTTAGCATATTTTTGTAAAGCACCATCAATCTCGATTTTACCATTTATGATTCGAATTGAAGCACTTTCACTCGAATCTGCTGCTTCTTCATTGGATGTTTCATTGGATACCCCTGAATCTGTTGATGAGTTTGCGTCATTTGTTTCTGTTTGACTACCTCCACACCCTACCAAAACAACAAGCATGGAAATCACTAATAACATTGAAATCGTTTTTTTCATGGTAATTCCTCCCTAATTTTACTTACTTTTTCATTAACTTTTGCGCATAAGTTATATCTACAGCTCCGATTCTATCATTTATTATTGCATTACGCAAGTATTTTTTTTGTTTTATCCGCATTTTTTATGTAACTTTTTCGCAAAAGTTAATTCAGCAAAAAAAATAAAAGCTTACTTAAGCTTCTATTTTTTTTACCGAATCTCTAATCTGTAAGGTTACAGGCAAAGTAATCTTCTCCGGTTCCTCTGTTTTATTTTCAATCATCGCAACTAATTTTTCAACGGCTATTTCAGCTTTTTCCCCTGTACTTTGCTTCACCGTTGTCAACTTAGGCCGTATAAAGGAGGCAACAATAGCATCATCATAGCCCGCAACAGATATATCATCAGGAATTTTAATTCCTAAATCCGAGAGAATTCCCATTGCTGAAACCGCATAATTATCCGAACAAAAGAAAAGTGCACTAACTTTGGGATGTTCTCGAATCACATCTTCAACACCTTTTTTTATTCCATCCAGTTTTTTCTCAATTTTATATTTATAGCCACAGTCCGAGGAAAGCCCTGCTGCCTTTATAGCATCTAAAAACCCCATATATCTAGCATAATCACCACCAATATAATTATCCGAAAAAAAAGCAATCTTACGATGTCCTTCGCGAATCAAATATTGGGTCATTTCAAATGCACCTCGATAATCCTCAATACCTACATTACTATATTGATGTTCATCATTTAAAAAATACCCGTCAATAAAGACCAAGGGTTTTTTATATATATTTTTCAAAATTTGAGCACTTTCATAACTAAAACCTAGTGCAACAATTCCGTCAATATTCCAGGAAGAAACAAAACTTCGAATTTCCTCCATGTCGTCCGAACTATAAATCATCAAAAAATATCCACGTTTACGAACACCTATCTCTAAGGCACCAATTAATTCACCCGTAAAAAAATCTTGCACTATATTATCATAAAGAACAGAATTTGTGCTCATAACAAAGCCGATTACGTTCGAATTATTTTTAGCAAGATTAATCGCCGAACGGTTGGGTACATAATTATACTCTTCGACAACTTTCTGAATTTTTTCGGCCAGCTCCGGTGATACTTCTTTTGTTTTTCCACGTATCACATTTGATACTGTTGTCGGACTAACACCTACGATACTAGCCATTTCTTTAATCGTTATCAATTGACCACCTCATTTATTTTTTCACTATTGATACCATAATTCTTCACAACTGGTTGACACGGCCATTGCTCCGGCATCTAATAGTTGTATAATTTCATCTTTTTGATTAATTAAGCCACCTGCAATAATAGGCGCCAAAAGCATGCCTGACATTCTGCGAATGACTTTTGGAATAACTCCAGGCATAATTTCAACGATATCCGGTTTATTTTCTTTGATTGTTCGAACACCCATATCAATAGATTTTGAATCTAATACAAACACGCGTTGAACTGTAATAAGCTCTAAATCTTTAGCCTTTCGAATTATTGAAGCTTTTGTCGTAATAATGCCATCGGCACGAATCACTTCTTTGATGTATTCTAATCCAATGGCATCATGAGCTATCCCCTTCATTAGATCGACATGCAAACATACTATTTTTCCTGCCGATTGGATTTGTTTTACCCAATCGGCCACATTAAATATATTGCATTCTAATAAAAAAATAACATCACACGGAGATTGTATAGCTGCTGCAAGACTCTTAACATCTGAAACAGCTGCTATAATTGGATTTTCGAGAATTCGATTTACATCAATCGCTTTTTTCATCCGTCACCCTCCGCTTACTTTCATACTTTTCTTTATTTTTGACGTATATCTAACTGGTGCTCTTTAATATATTTTTCGATTGACTCGACATCTTTATCTCCACGACCGGATAAGTTTACAATAATCACCTCATCGATGTCTAATGTCGGTGCAAGCTTTATAACATGGGCAATAGCATGAGAGCTTTCAATAGCCGGAATAATCCCTTCCACTTGAGAGAGGTAGAGCAAGGCTTTTACAGCTTCTTCATCTGTGACCGACACATATTCTGCACGTCCGGTATCTTTTAAATATGCATGTTCAGGTCCAACACCCGGATAATCCAATCCGGCTGAAATCGAATATACCGGGCTAATACCACCTTCTTCATCTTGAACGAAGAAGGTATTCATTCCGTGTATAACGCCTTCTTTTCCTTTTGCCATTGTCGCCGCATGCTTATCCGTATCCACACCTAATCCGGCAGCTTCTACACCGATTATTTTTACGGACTCATGGGGTAAAAAGGCAGAGAATAATCCAATCGCATTACTTCCTCCACCAACACATGCAATACAATAATCGGGCAAGCGCCCTTCTTTTTCTTGAATTTGCTTTATGGCCTCTTCTCCAATAATCTTTTGGAATTCTCGCACGATTGTGGGATATGGATGGGGCCCTACTGCTGAACCTAATAAGTAAAACGTATCTTCTACATGTTCAACCCAATAAAGAATTGCAGCATCAACTGCATCACTCAAGGTCTTCGTGCCTTCACTTACCGCTACGACTTTTGCACCAAGCAATTCCATTCGAAATACATTTAGGGCTTGACGTTCCATGTCTTCTTCGCCCATGAATATTTCACATTCCATATCAAACAAGGCAGCTGCCGTTGCTGTGGCAACTCCATGTTGTCCTGCACCTGTTTCTGCAATCACTTTTTTCTTACCCATACGTTTTGCTAAAAGTATCTGTCCGATTGCATTGTTAATCTTATGCGCTCCTGTATGATTCAAATCTTCTCGTTTCAAGTAAATCTTTGCTCCACCTAAACGTTCCGTTAAATTCTTAGCAAAATACAAGGGATTCTCTCGACCCACATAATCTTTCATATAGTATTGATAATCTTCGATAAAAGACGGATCTTTAATCGCTTCATTAAACGCCGCTTCTAGTTCTTTTAACGCCGCTACCACAGGTTCCGGGACATATTGTCCACCAAATCTACCAAATTCATGTGCCATAACTAAACCTCCTACAGTTTTTTCTAATTTTACCACATCACAGTGGTAAATTCAATCTTTTCATTATAAATGTAGCCGACGACGAATCGTCTCTTTCATGTGCTCTGTAAGGTTTTTTGTCACAATCCGCAAAATAATAGCTACAGAACCACATCCAACAGCGACTATAATTGACCAGGACAATCGTATGCTATTATGAATGTTCATCGAGATTAAAGCATCAATTCCTAGGCATAAAATTGCAATCATTAAAATTACAAAGGTCGGAAAAAATCCAAATCGGCGTTTACTTTTTGATTTTTTATACATATAATATGCCGCTAACACATTCAAGTAAACCAAAATGTTCAGGGGAATGGCGTAATCAAAAAACCATGTTTGACCCCCACTTAATCTAGCCAATGAATAGGATAAGTACAAAGTCGTTACAAAGAGACCCGTGATATTTAAAAAAGCACGTAAATATCCAAATAAAAAGAAAATATAAAAGACCAAGGATATGGTTATAACTAGTACATAGCGAAGGATGGGTTCACTCACCGGGTAGAAAAATTTAATCATATACATAATAATAATGGCACTAATAAAGACAATTAAAACCGCAAAGAAGATTTGATTTTTCACTTTCAGCCGATAGTCTTGATAAATATTATATGCTTGCGGATACTTTTTAAGTATCTCTAACGTCTCATCACCTCTTAAATTAGTTTCTTCATCAAATGCATGGACATCAGGAATCGGAAACTGGCATAAGGGACAACTTCGCACTGTATCATCCACTTCAACTCCACACTTGGGGCAATAAGCCATAGAACCCCCTCCTTTCAGCAAACTAATCTTGATTTGTTTCTATTTTAACAGGAACCCCTAGTTTTCTTAGATTTCTAAAAAAATATTTTTCAATTTCTGTTGAGTTGACCGTTTTACCAAAACTAATGTAACAATGCTCTTTATAAGAACAAAGGCACATTTTTATTTTATTAACTTCACTTGGAGCCGGATAAAACTCAATTGCATCGACATAGGGTTGAATTTCTTCCGGAAGAACAACGAGTCCTAAATTAGAAACACTCGTTGTATATCCTTTTTCTCCAAATTTAACATAGATATAAGGCATAATCAAATTCTTTATATACAAAGGCAGTGCCCGAACGAACAAAATACGTTCATTTTTTACATTGCGTGTGATGTAACGATTAATATTTTTTTTCGTATAATAAATCTGCATATATCCTTTTAGATAGGCAATAATTTCTTTTAAAGAATATTCCCCCATACGCAAATCAATTTCCGGCGTCAAGCTTACAAAAAAATTCTTCATCGACTCTGACGGGTATAACTGCCTTAAATCAACCGGAATATTAATCACAATACGGTCAGACAGTCTTCTTTTAGAGCCTTTCTTCACCTCTATCATATACTCTTGGATTGACTCAAAATATAGGGCAGTAATCAATTGAGTAATTGTGCATTCATATTTTTTCGACAATTCTTTCAGTTTTTTCACCGGTACTATCCCTGTCAAAAAAATATATCGCCCCTTTTCAACTAATGGGAAAGGAAAATGCATCGCTTTAGGATGATGTTCAGGCACAGGCACTTTGGGATTATAATACCTTTTAAACGCATCTTCACTTTCTTGGGGATGCGGCTTCTCATGAATATCTTTTGCACCATAAAGATGTTTACACTCTATACCTTTGTCAATATGCATATATTGAATAAGCAAGGTTTTAAAAAAACTCATAGCTCCGGTTCCGTCAGCAACACTATGGGATATCTCAAAATGAATATATTTTTTGTAATACAATACACGAAAGGGAAATGTTTTCTTTTTCCGAAATTTCAGAAACATACATGGATAGTGGGTTTCCTTTTGTATCTTAGGAACATGCCGGGCTTCTTCAAAATAATACCAAAATAGTCCGCGCTTTAGATTCACTTTATAATAAGGGAATCGATCAATTGTTCGATCTAATGCTAACTGCAATTGTTCAGGCGAAACATCTTCGCTTAATTTTGCAGATAGCCTAAACACCGTTGATCTTCGCGTTGATGCAATTGATGGATATAATTTTCCTGCATTATCCAGTTTATACCATTCTTGCTTACTCTTTTTACGCATATGCTCACTCATTTCAAATTTTTAAATTTAGCTATGATTAAAGGTCTTTCTTAAAAGTTGGATTCGGTCTTTCATAAGTTCTTGAACCACTTGACTAAACTCAAAATTATCATAGCCATGAATTCCACCTTTTATATCTTTAATCTCTACGTCGATACCTGCAGACTGAAGTTTTTGGCCGTAAACCACGCCTTCATCATGCAAACAATCATATTGCGCCACCTCAATATATGTCTTTGGAAGTTGATTGCGGACCGGATAATCCATTGGCGACAACAACGCCTCTTCTTCCTTCATAGTTCTTAAATATTTCTTCCACATCTCTTTGTTTTTTTTAGCATTCCACACCGGAGTATCTGTAAACACATCCATAGATTCACTGGTCATTCGATGATCCACAACGGGATAGAGCAATACTTGCAAACATATCTTGGGACCATTATGTTCAATCGACATATGGGAAACCAAGGATGCCAAGTAGCCTCCGGCACTGTCACCGGCAAGAGCTAGCTTTTTCATATCAATTTTCAGCTCATCTGCATGTTTTTCCACCCACATCAATGCAGAATAAGCATCTTCAACTGCCTTTGGATAACGATATCTGGGCATTAATCGATAATCAACCAAAACGACAATACATCCGGCTTCAATCGCATATCTTTCCATACGTCGACGCGTCCTTGGGGATATGGATAGCATAAACCCTCCACCATGATAATATATCATACACGGATTATGCAAAATCGTAACCGGAGGTTCATAGACATGGACTTTAATTTTCTTTCCATCTGCGCTTTCAATCTTATAGGCCGTTACTTTGACTTCCTTATGGCTATTATAGAAATGCCACCCAAGTTTGTATATGAAATTTATCCAATGTATTGCCAACCAATTGGTTGGCGTTGTGAAAAATAAGGCAGACCGAAAATCCTTATGAATATCATAAAGCTTTTTCATTGCATTCCCTCTAGCTTTCTATAAATGTATTCAATAACGACCTTTTGCAATCGTCGATAGTGCTTAAGCATGTAGTTTAGTTGGGTAATACTAAAAAACCATATAGTGAAAATCTCCCATAAGGCCACCCAAGCGCCAATATATAAACCTTCCACTATTGTTTTCGAGAAAAAATCTACAGGAACAGCCTCTTCCAAAAAATAAGCAAACACTAACAGTAACACGCCGATGACGGTTAACATTAGTGTATTGCGAATTTGACGAACTTGTTCGCCTTTTAGTTTTCGTATTCGATAAGAAAAATAGTGCCGGAACCCCTCAATGCTACGCATTTCTTTTTTCTCATCTTTCAATTCTTGAGGTAAATGAAATGAGATCACCAAATTACGTCGTGTCCCGATTTCATAAGAACATTCCATAAGATAATCCAATAAATCGTCATCTAAATCACGATTCGTAAACGGAGAATAATCCCATTCACTATACACATCCCTATACGAATCAAGAGTTATATCCACATGATAACTCGATTCCGCTTTATTATATCGATACAACTCTTTCAGCATTTTTTCTTTCATAGTCATCACCTATAACTCTCAAAAAACTCGACGTTCTCCTCATATTATAGCATGATTTTATGATTAAATTCTATACGAACACCAACATTTTTAAGTTTGCAGGCTTTTCCGTCTGTCATCCTCGGCCAATGTTCAAGATAAATCTTCGCCTCTTCATCCAATGCAATTATTTTGAAAACAACTTTTGTTGGGAAAGCAAATCGACGCATACTCACTTCCATGGGTTCACCTGTATAAAAATGATCTGCAACTTTTTCTCCATTTAAGTAGATTTCAGCTTGATCTCCATCATAGTCAAAAATCAGAAAATAATCCTCTAACTCTTCTGGTCCTTGGACATACTGCACATCAACTTGATATTGTTTGCTTTCTTCCTCCTCATTGATTAAGGTCATTGCAGGACGGACAATTTCATGCACAGGTTGGACATTCTTTCGATAAAGACTGAATCCCTGTCCTTCTTCAATCACCGAAAAACCTTCCGGAACATTTGCCAAGGAGGGATAGCTTTTGAACACGACCTCATTTTCCCCCAACAAATGTATTCCATCGTTCATTTCAACAACATCGGCCTCTGTGACAAACAAATAGTCTTTGTCCAATCGGACTTTCCAGGCATTCATCGCCTCACGACGAGACAATGTAATTAGATTCACCTCTTCACTGGGCTGATTGAATCGGTAATTGGCTTGATGGTCACCATAAAACACATAGGCCACTTGGTCATTGTTTAACTTACAAAGCGGGGTTACTGTTGCACTTTTGAGTACGATGTTTTTGTCTGCATCGAGAACCATATTAAAGGGATAAAAATAATAATCCTCATTACGTACATGTATTTTCGAAAAAGCGATGTCTTCATGAGGCAAAGCAACCGTCAAATGAACATTATGATGACTTGCCATTTCATACCCACGTTGATAATTATTGACAAATACATATCCGGACTGGCCATTATGCCGGTATGAATACCTTAGCGACTCATGATTCGTCGCATACAAGGGATTATCCTCCGGGATAACTGCTGGCATTCGACAAAATTCTTCACCAAAATCTTCTATAAACATGGCATATAACTTCAACTCTTTTAATGTATCTGATATCTGACCATACTCGCGAATGGCTGTGTGAAAATCGTAGTTCAACTCCGGATAATCATTTATATCTCCTGTCGCCTTAGATTCTTGAAGGGACGACAGCTTCCCTTTTGGATTTGTACCACCATGATACATGTAATATCCAAGCAAGTTGACACCACTACCTAATTTAACTAAAGACATGGCTCCGATATCCTTGGCAGAAGCAATCGGTCGACGATGATGGGTCACCTGCAACCCACCTCCAAGTTCTGCAGTAAGATAGGGAAACTTGGTCATATCAAACGTTATTCCGGCTCCAAACCCAAAGTCACTTCCTATATTGTGATCATTACGCTCATGGGTGAAGATATAATTACCACTCGGCTCAATCTCAGTCAAACGTTGATCCCAAGGCGCTTCACAATAGCCTCCCATCACAGGAATCAAACCACCAGTCATAGCCCCGCCCCAGCCTGTCGCTGTATAATAGGGCACATCGAATCCGATATCTTTCGCCATCTTTGTGAGCCTCTCCATGTGCGCTTCACCAGCCTCACCTGTGAGACCACCACAGTGACCATATTCATTCTCTATCTGAACACCGATAATCGGTCCTCCATCTTTGTGTAATAGCCCTTCAACCTGTTCAAATATTTTTGCGTAAAAACGATGCACTTCATCAAAATAGTTGGGGTCATTGGTTCGCGGTTCAAAATCTTGTTGTAACATCCAATCCGGAAACCCTCCATTTCGAACTTCTCCGTGACACCATGGACCGATGCGCAAAAACATTTTTATATCACACGCTTGACACACTTGAACAAACTTACGCAAATTCCTGTTGCCGGCAAAGTCATATTCACCTCGAACTTCTTCATGATGAATCCAAAACGTATATGTCGAAATAACATCTAACCCTCCGGCTTTCATCTTATATATTGATTCTTCCCAATATTCTTCAGGATATCTTGTGTAGTGAAATTCTCCCATGATCGGAAACCAAGGCCTTCCATCACGCGTTAAGTATTCTGGAGTATATCCATAATTCACCATTTTTCATCCTCCTTTCTTCCATTATCACTTACTTGACAGCTCCTGTAATTCCTTCAGCAAAGCTTTTTTGAAGCAGGAAGAAAATAACCACTGTAGGAATCGTTGATAGAACAACGCCTAACATAAGAACGCCATAATCAGTAAAATAACCTTCGGTTAAATTCGCAATAAGCATTGGCATTGTAATACTTGAATCATCTGACATAATTACTTTGGGCCAAATATAATTGTTCCATGCATTCATAAAGGTAATTGTCATTGCCGCCGCATAGGTTGACCGCATTGTCGGTATGAACATTCTAAAGAAAATTCCTATTTCCGTCAACCCATCAATACGAGAAGCTTCAATAATGTCATGGGGGAAGGAACGTGCGCTTTGCCGAAACAACATAATCAAAAACGGAGTCGATATTGTGGGTAGGATAAACCCTAATGTCGTGTTTAACAAATTCACTTTTGAAAACATAAGAAATAGAGGAATCATTGTTGCTGCAAAAGGAACCATCATCGCTAATAGGATAATCACCATGACGCGATCTTTCATCCGATCATGATAAATCTCAAAACCATAACCGGCCAAGGAACAAACAACCAATGAAATGAGCGTCAAGGTAATCGCATATTTAAATGAGTTTGTCATCGCAACTCCGACATTCTGTGCCTCGATTAATTTTCTAAAGTTTGTTATGAGTTCCGTTCCAGGAATTAGGGTCCCACGAATAACATCAACACTTTTATTGGTCGCCGCAATAACCATCCAATATAGTGGAAATACCGAGATAAAGGAAGCCACAATCAAAAAAGTATACTGCAATACACTTTTCATTTTACTCACGACGATCACCTACTTTCATTTGGACTAAAGCTAATACAGCAACTAAAATCAAAATAACATAGGATATAGCTGCCGAATATCCAAAATTGGGCACATATTTAAACGATACATTATAAATATAATGGGACATGGTAATTGTCGCATTTGCAGGCCCACCATTCGTTAAGTTCACTGATTCATCAAAAAGTTGCAACGTTCCATTTGTCGACATAATTGTTGTCAATAAAATAATCGGACGCAATAAGGGGATTGTAATCTTTCGAAAAGATTGAAAGGGAGTCGCCCCATCAATTTTTGCCGCTTCATAAACGGAATATTCAATGTTTTGCAATCCTGCAAGATAAAAAACCATATTATAGCCTGTCCATCTCCAAATCAGAGCAATCACCAAGATAATGCGTGCACTGAATGCATTCCCCAAAAAATTATAGCCTGTGTGAAAGACCCCCATGTTGATGAGGACTGTGTTGATAAATCCATCAACTGCAAATAGCGACCTGAAAATAATCGCATATGATACCAACGATGTTGCACACGGCAAAAAAATAGCTGTTCTGAAAAGACCTTTGAATTTAAGTTGCTTATTGTTTAACATCGATGCTAAAACTAAGGCTAGCGTTAGCATGATAGGTACTTGAATAATTAAGTAGAAAAAATTATTTTTTATTGATTGAATAAAAACTGTATCTTTAAACATTCGGGTGTAATTATACAAACCTGCCCATGCCATATTTTGACCAATCCCGCTTTTAAAGGAAAGGATTAAAGCACGAAACATAGGTAGAAAACTCATCAAAATAATAAGCAAAACAGCCGGTGCTAAAAACATCCACCCTGTTAAATTTTGTTTTCGCTTCAAGGTGAAAACTCTTTGATTTTCTCCCATTGAGAGACCTCCTTCGAAAAAATATAGGGGACGACAACTCCTTACGCCCCCTATGTTAATACATTTAATTATATGTAACTCTTATCTACCCATCGCAAAACTCAATGTATCTTGAGCCACTTGCAATTCACTTTGGAGATCTCCTCCATGTACGGAAGTCGTTATAGCCGTAGCGACCGCATCACGCGCTTCATAGAAATATACTCCTGTATTACTTTGGGGAATACGGCCAGCATAATCTGTAATCAGAGCAAATACTTCTTGACCACCGAAGAAGTCTGAAGGTACTGTATAAGCATCACTATCTGCTGCCGGGAGGTATGTAGACAAGGCTCCTGTCGGGAGAATTTGCTCATAGAATTCAACACTTCCACCAAATGTACGACCTAAGAAGTCTGCTGCCAATTCAGGGTTATCACTATTTGTCGTAACGGCCCAACTTGAACCACCTTGAGTTGAATAATTTGTTGCTGCGCTTAATCCTTCGAGTTTTGGTAAATTCGTGATTCCCCAGTTACCCGCTTGATCTTCCGCCGCTTGTATTGATGCCATAATCCAAGCTCCGTTAATCGTTCCGGCAACTGTTCCGTTGTTAAATGAAGCAATGTACTGATCCCAGTCATTAACTTCAATAAGAACTCCCGCTTCGACAAGTTCTAAATATTGCTCAGCTACAGTTTCAAGCACTTCATTTCCTACAATAAATGGATCTCCATTTTCATCAAAGAAACTCCCTCCAGCTGACTGAAGCATCATAACAATAACATCTGATTCACCCGCTAAACCTGAAAGTAATGGTTTTCCCGTCTTAGCCAAAATATCCTTTCCCATTTCAAGATATTCGTCCCAAGTAATGTCTGTAAAGTCATCAAGACTATATCCGGCCTCTTCTAATACATCTGTACGATACGCTGCAATTGCAGCCCCATTATCAAACGGAACTCCGTAATTTTTCCCGTCAACAGAAGAAAAACCAGCCTTTGCAGGCGCAAACTGACTAAAATCTATTCCATCCATATTGGTCAAATCAACAAACACGTCCGGAAAACTAATGACATTCTTTTGGAATGCATTATCTTGCATAAGAAAAATATCCGGCAAAGTATCGAGTTGTCCTGAGGAAGCCGCTGTTGTCAACTTTGTTTGAAGATCTTCCCAAGGTGTTTCAACAATATTTAATTTAAAATCCGGATTTTCTTGTTGATAGATTGCTTCTGCTTTTTCCATTGCGTTAATATTAAAAGCAGGATCCCAACACCATACCGTTAAAGTATTATCATCACCGCTAGCCGCCGCATCTTCACTACTTGTATCATCCGTCGCTGTTGTATCTGTTGTTGCGTCCGTCGCAGAATCCGTATTTGATGAAGAATCTGTTTCATCTCCTCCCGAACCGCCACATGCCACTAAGCTTAATACCATCACCATAATTACGAATACACTTATCACTTTTTTCATTTTGTTTCCTCCCTTTGCATTTTGTTTTTACTGTAACCCCACTATTTAGTGGATGCCTTTAGAATAATACTATAATCTAATAGCGTTTTCTTCTGAACTTCCTTCCCCGAAATAAGTTCCATTAAATTTTTTGCTGCGACTGCTCCAACTTCCTTAACATCAAAATCTAATGCTGTGATTTGAGGATTATGCGACTCTAAAAATGCACTATTATAAAAAGATGCTACCTTTACTTGGTTTGGAATCGAAACATGGTCTTCCATTAATTTATAAATAGCCCGACTACATATCAAATCATCCATGCATAAAATGCACTCCACATGGTCTTCCATCAAGGATTCAACGGCTTTTTCGACAAAGGCTTTGTTGGTCACATTACTAAAAATCAACTCTTCCTTAATTGGGAGTTCTTTATCTCGAAAAGCTTCTATATACCCTTGATAACGTTCTTGATTGACAACATGATTCTGATCACCGCAAAGTAAGCCAATTGATTGCATCCCAGAATTTAAGAGCAATGTTGTAAGTTCTTTGCACCCACTTCGATGGTTATTATCAATTTGTATAACCTTCTCATCATCCGTCGTACCTATAGCAACAAATGGAATGTTCTTCTCTTCCAGGTATTTTGCCGGAAAATCATTCACCAAGGTTCTTGTTAAAACAACACCATCAACCTTATGATTTTCAACAATACGTTGCAAAAGTGTTATATCAGTTTCTGTCGTTGTTGTTACCACGACGTCGTAATCATTGCTTGCAGCCATTTCTGTAATTCCAAGTAAACATTTTTGAAAAAACGGCGTCTCCGTCAAATTCTGATCTGCAGGTAAAACCACGCCAATGTTAAATGTTTTTGATTGCGCCAGACTTTTTGCAATAATATTCGGCCGATAATCATTTTCACGGATGTAGGCCCACACGCGCTCGCGCGTTGCTTCTCCTATCCTCCCCTTTCCGGATATGGCTCTAGAAATTGTTGTTGTTGATAATTCAAGCGCCTTCGCAATATCACTAATATTCATCTTTTTATGTGCATCCTTTTTGTAAGTACTACTCATTACATTCTCCTTTTGCGCAATCGGTTGTTCATATTCTTAGTTTATCATCCGATGCAATTGTTGTCAATAACTAAATTATTAAATACTTATCTGATTTTTATGTTCATTTATTCCTATTAATACCTTTCAAGGGCATTCACTTTTGCGCAATAATTGCGCAGATATTTTTTTCACTCTCTCCCATTTTATGATATGATAAATGTAGAATAACTTGTCTCAATCATTATATACCAAAACTGAGAAAGGATGAAAATTATGAAACTTTTTAATATATTAAAAAAACACATGACCGCTTTTACAAACACTGTGTCTAGATATCCTACAACAACAATCTACCTTGTCGCCATCGTTATCATACGTTTTTTTGCCATCGAAAATATTAATGGTCAAAACACTTTATACAATCAATTGTTTGTAGCTTTGATTATCAGCTTTTTCATTTCAATTTGCACTCGTAGTCTAATCGAAACGTTTTCTATACATCTATTCTTGCGACAGGTTCTTTTGTATAGTCTTAGCGTATTAGGGGCCCTTGTTTTCTATTTTTTTATCCGTCATGAGAACAATTTAGATTCTGTCGGATGGATTCGAACTGCAATACTATCTTTCGGCCTTTTAGTCGCTTTTCTTTGGATTCCTTCGGCACCGGGCAAAAAACTTTCGTTTCCGAAATCTTTTATGAGCGGATTCAAAGCATTTTTTATGACACTTCTGTTCTCCGGCGTTTTATTCCTAGGCATTGCCCTCGTTATTGCCGCCATTGACAATCTGCTTTTTAATGTCGACGAAAATCTTTATATACATTTTGCTACTCTAGTTTTCATGTTCTTTGCACCCATATTTTATCTATCGCTCATACCCAATTATACCCTTGACGACGAAGCGCGTATTGAAAAGTCAACACAAGGAACGGCTTTTTTAGAAACACTGCTTTCCTATATTATCATCCCTTTGACTGCCATATTTACTTTGATTTTATTCATTTATATCATAGCAAATATTCGACGTGATTTTTGGCAGGAAAACCTTCTTGAACCTATGCTCGTCAGTTATTCAATTGTTGTTATTAGCGTTTTACTCTTAAGTCATCGTTTCAAGAATCCTTTTGCATCTTTGTTTCAAGGCATTTTCCCTAAGCTACTGATTCCGATTGTTTTATTGCAAATTATTGCATCTATCATGAAAATCAGCAGTCAAGGCATCACACATGGTCGTTATTTCGTAATCCTATATGGCATATTTGCCCTTGCAACAGGAATAATTTTTAGCTTTTTTGCCAAAAAACATCTTGGCTTCATCGCTGTACTTTTTATATTCTCCGCACTTATTTCTACACTACCACCACTAGATGCTTTTAGCGTAAGTCGACGCCATCAAATCGAATTACTTGAAGAGACCCTTACTCAATATAATATGCTTAACAATGGGCAAGTACTTCCCAATCCTTCATTACCTGATGAAACAAAATCAAAAATCACACAGCTTACCTCCTATCTTCATCGCATGAATTATATCAAGGACATCGCCTGGATTCCTGAAGATTTTAACTATTATCAAGATTTTGAATCCGTCTTTGGTTTTAACGAATACGACGTATTCCCAAGAGATCCTATGAATAAGGGTTTTCAATACTCAAACACTCGAGACACCGAGGATGCAATTGCAATTGATGGCTATAGTCATCTTGTAACTATGCCTATTTCCTATTTTTCAAATGACGATTTCCCTGTTGCCGGTGTAAGCTTTGAAGTCAACGACCTTTCATATAGCATTTCCTGGGAAGCCAATGAAAACTTAGGCCAATTCACTTTAAGTAATAGTAATGAGGAATCCCTTCTCATTCTTGAAACCACTAACTATGACAGTACTTTCTATGAGGCAGAAAATACACAGGCAAAATTAAAGGTGATCCCAAATTATATGAATCTGTATTTTGAAAACGATACATTAGAATCTTTAAATGGTGATGTTTATATACTTGTTCAATTGAAATAAGTATGGTTTGACCATCAATAATATGATAAACTAATAAAAACTATAAATAGGAGCTACTTATGTTAAAATACAAATCATTTTACCTTACCTTTATTCTTATTATTACAAGCCTCTTCATATCCACTTTGGCAGTAAATGCAACCGGCAATGAACCTTCTATTGGTTCAGAATCAGCTGTTCTTATCGATGGAGATACAGGACAAGTTCTTTATCAAAAAAATGCCCATAAATCAATGTATCCGGCTAGTATCACAAAACTTATGACTGCTTTGCTTGCAATCGAATCATTAAACCCTGAGGATACAATCACTTTTTCAGAAGAAGCCATTGACCGTGTTGATTCCGGCGGAAGCCGAATCGGTATCCATCCCGGCGAAGAACTCACTGTGAACGATGCACTTCACGGTTTATTGCTTATGTCTGCCAATGAAATCGCTAATGGCTTAGCCGAGGAAACCAGTCAAAGTATTGATACCTTTATCAATGACATGAATTCGCGAGCCAAAGAATTAGGAGCTCTAAACACCAACTTCACAAACCCCCACGGTCTTTTTAACGAAGAACATCAAACAACAGCTTACGACATGGCCCTTATTACTCGAGAAATCATCCGACACCCATACTTTCTTGAAATTATGGGACATAGCACCTATGAAATTCCTGTCACAAACAAATCTGATGAAACACGTTTGCTATATCAACAGCACAAAATGCTAAATACGAAAAATGATCTTACGATTTATCGTGAAGATGTCATTGCCGGAAAAGTCGGATATACTCGCCAATCCAAAAACACTTTAGTAACTGTTTCTAAAAAAGGATCACGTACCCTTATCGCTGTAATTTTACGTGCTGAGGCAAACGACCTATACTCTGACACTGCAAGCCTTTTAGATTATGGATTCGGAGAATATAAACAAGTCGTTCTATCCGCTGCTGATTTTGTTAATACCCAACCCATTCAGGATAATGGAATCTCCATCGGTAGTATGGAATTGGCATTAGCCAATGATGTGAACTTATGTATACCCATTAATGCAGAGCAAGAACACCTCATATATTCACTCGATTTACCGGTCTTATCCGAACATACTTTGTCATCTCATGATTGGTTTGGTAATGTCACCTTATCTATTGGCACAGCAGAGCTCATGACCTTACCACTTCAAATCAAATCCATCGTATACGATGCCGAGGAGTCGATTGATAACAGTACTTCGGAAATCACAAGCCCCATCGACCCTGTTGCACCAGAAGAAAATGACGAAAAAAATCCTTGGAAATTATTAATATCATTCATTTTCATTGGCGTCATCGGTATTATTGGATTCGTTTTCAAAATCATATAATGTCTTAAAATCCCATAAAAAAGGTGTTGCACTCGATTTAAAATCGAATACAACACCTTTTTCTATTTTTCCTAATTTCCAATAACTTCTTCTCCAACAACATGCATCTTAATCATGTTTGTTGATCCTTTATGCCCTGCAGGTATTCCTGCTGCAAGAATGATATGATCGCCTTCACAAATCAAGTCCGTTGCGACAGCTTCTTTTATAACATTCTCAAAAAACTCTTTTTGGTCTCCGATAAATTTATTTAAAATCGGATGAATTCCCCATGATAAGTTAAGTTGTCGTTGCATCGTTTCATCTAAGGTGCTTGCAATAATGGTACATGCCGGTCTAAAACTAGAAATCATACGCACGGCTGATCCTGTTTTTGTCGGAACAACAATAGCTTTCGCATCCAACTTTGCCGCAGCGATTACTGCCACTTCACTAATAGCATTGGTAACATTTTTGTCTATGACTTTCCAAGCACCTTCATCAAGTTTCGATTGATAATCGATGTCTTGTTCTGTTTCTTCGATAACCGTTGTCATCATGCGAAGAGTCTCTACCGGATATTTTCCTGCTGCTGTCTCACCGGATAGCATAACAACACTTGTACCATCATAAATTGCATTGGCAACATCAGATACTTCTGCACGAGTCGGCATTGGATTATCCGTCATGCTTTCAAGCATTTGCGTAGCTACGATAACCGGTTTCGAACTACTGTAACATTTTTTGATCATTTTTTTCTGAACAACAGGTACTGAACGAATCGGCAACTCAATTCCTAAGTCTCCACGAGCAATCATAATACTGTCTGATGCTTCAATTATTTCATCAATATTTTTGATTGCTTCTCCGTTTTCTATTTTTGCAATCAACTTTACCTCTTCTCGACCTTTCGCTTTTAAAATGTCTCGAACAGTCTGGATATCCGTCGCACTACTTACAAATGAAAGGGCAAGAAAATCGATTCCTTGATCAACTGCAAATTCAATATCAGCTTGGTCTCTTTCTGTCATGAAAGGTAGCCCTGTCGAACATCCCGGCACATTAACACCTTTACGGCTACTTAATAGGCCTCCGGCAATGATCTCACAAACAATATCGGTTCCTTCAATTGCCTTAACGACTAGATTAATACGTCCATCATCAATATAAATATTTTGTCCAACGTTTACATTTTTATATAGTTCTTTAAATGTCAAGGAAATTTTATGCGCATCACCTTCAAGATCTTCCACAACAAGACGTAGCGTCTCTCCATTAACAAGCTTTATTTTTTCCTTAAGAACACCGATACGAATTTCCGGGCCCTTCGTATCTGCAATTAAAGGAATTGGCTTATTCAGTTTTTTTCTAGCCGCTTGCATCGTTCGAATTCTGTGTCCATGTACTTCATGATTTTCATGGGAGAAATTAAATCGTGCTGCATCCATTCCGTTTTTAATCATCTCTTCATAGATACCTTCAGTTGCAGGTCCCATTGTACATATGATTTTTGTTTTTCTCATATTCATCTCCTTGTTTGTTCTATTCCCTAAAGTTACTAGCTCTCTTATAACAACTGATTTTTCTCAGCATTACTTATTATATAGAAATATGTCTACTTTCGCAACTTTTTTATCGAACATCGCTGATTTGCACATATTTGCGCGGAGATGATTTGCTTTCATTATTCATATAGCACTGCTGGGTCATTGATTATAATTTCGTACTCACCAACATAGGCTTCTTGAACTTGTAACACCTCGGTAAAGTAGCTTAAGGGAACAAAACTTCGATCGTTAACAATAACCGGCTCGGAATATAATTCTATAGGCATCATTTTTGCAAAGGTATACTGATTCACACCAATTTGAAATTCACTAAAGTCTCCAACAGATACCTTTCGCGTATCATTATGCCACTTCACTTCATAATCCAAAGCTTCTGCTATGGCTCTTATTGGCACCATAATAAGGCCTTCTTCAGTTTCAAACGCTGGCGGACCCTCAATAACACCACCTTGAACAACAATGTCCATTTCATCAATTGCCTTTTCACGGTCTAAAACAATAATTTTCCTTGGATTTGTTTGTGCCGGTATGCTCTTTGTTGAAATATCATAAAAAACAATAAGTTGTCTTCCAGATAAGATTTTTGTAAATGGATTACCTTGCTCATCCACAATTTCTGTTTCCGAAAGATCATTTAACTTCAGCATATTGTCGTCACTGATAAATTCATCATTAAATCGATCGATTTTCATCTGAGAATCTTGGTCTCCGATATGTACAACTTTTGCCGGATATTGAGGTGGATAAATCATAAGCATGGGTGCATCTGCAACGTAATATCCCGTCACTTCTTGACCTAGCTCTATTTGATCTTCGCCAATAAAATATGTAGTTTCTGTAATCACTAAATTGGCAATAGCACCTTCTTCATTCTCCAACAAGACAAGTTCCATGTTCCCATCAGAACCTTGTGGCTGAATCTCTTGCACAATTCCGGTAAAGGTTCCGAAGTAAGAATGCGCTTGACTCTCCTCAACCGCTGACACTACTGCCATTTGGCCAACAACTAAAACTATTGCTAATATCCATCCAACTATTTTTTTACTAAACATAACTTCATCTCCTATTCATGTTTTATAATTTACTTTCTCCCTTTTGACGCGTGTCGATATTGAAATGTTCCAAAAAAAGAATGCAACCGATTTTTATAATCTTTTGCATTCCCTCCAATCTGCTATACGTATATGGGTCTATTTAATATTCTTTTCATAAAAATCTTTTCCATCCTCAATAAGTATTGGTAAAAAGCGGATCATAATAGGAATAAGGGTAGCCACAAAAACAATTGAGCTAATAACAAGAACCGGTATTTTCTTTTTCCGCGAAATACATGTTCCCATAATCACCCCTATGGCGGCCATACAAAGTTTAATCAATGCCAAATCTGTCCAATCCGATTGCTTCATGTAAGTATCTGCGGTGTCGGTTACCTGTTCAATAAATTGTTCACATAATTTCATATTAAAACCTCCTTCTACCTCCATTCGATGTTTTGATTACCAAACCCACCATATATATATTATAACATATTATACATATAAATAAATACAGAAAAAATGAAGAATACTTGCTAGCAACACAAATAGATGCCATACAAAGTGATGGTACTTAAACCAATCAAAAACATAAAACAAAACACCGATACTATATCCTAGACCTCCCGCAAATAACAATATAAATCCTTGCACATGAAGATTATCCAAAATCGCTCCTGCAAAAAAAATAATTGTCCATCCCAAAATTAAATAAATAGCAACATGAATTTTCACAAACTTTTCAATCCAAATGGATTTAAAAACAACCCCAAGTATAGCTAAACTCCACTGAATACTACATGCAATGACGCCTTTGGTCCCTCCCACAACCAAGAGACAAAAGGGTGTATATGTTCCTGCAATAAGCAAATAAACCGAGGCATGATCCATTCGTTCAAAAATATCTTTTACTTTACCTCTAGGAAAAGCATGATACAGCATTGAATTCGTGTATAAAACAATAAGTGAAATCGAATAGATTAACATACTCATTGTATATAAGCCTTGTTCGACGTGCTTGCTCTTTATCATTAAAAGAACAAGCGCCACCACACCTAGAAGCATGCCTATACCATGTGTGACTGCGTGTGCAACTTCTTCACCAAGTTCAAAATATTTGCGAACGTCTCTTTTTATTAATCTCATCCTAGCCTCCAAGTTCATTTTATCTATTTAATCATTATATTTATTCTATCAAAACTATTATATGTTTTCACAAAAAATAGTTCAAGTCATTTTATATATTGTTCGCAATTTAATTGAGCTTGATTTTTATTTTCAAGTATGTTATTCTGTATAGAAAGAAAAAACATATTTAATGAAAGAAGGTTTATGAATGAATATTTATGATTTTACTGTTAAAGACGGAGATGGAAATGATGTGTCACTCAGGGATTATGAAGGCAAGGTCCTTCTTATAGTAAACACTGCAACTGAGTGTGGCTTCACACCCCAATATGATTACTTACAAGATTTATATGAAAAATACGCTGATGATAACTTTATTGTCCTTGACTTTCCTTGCAACCAATTCGGTCATCAGGCTCCAGGATCCCATGATCAAATCTTTGAATTTTGCAGCCAGCGTTTTGGAATCACCTTTCCGATCTTTGATAAAATCGAGGTCAACGGCAAGGATGCACATCCACTTTTTTCATATTTAAAGTCTGAAAAAGGATTTAATGGATTCGATGAATTTAATGAACTCACACCCACTTTAATTGATATGTATGAAAAGAAAGATCCTAACTACGCAAGTAATCCGGATATAAAATGGAACTTCACAAAGTTTTTGGTTGATCGTAGCGGAAATGTTGTAAAGCGTTTTGAACCAACCGATCCTCAAGAAGACGTGGAAAACCATTGTCATGAATTAATTATGGAATAATTTTTTAATAATATTTTTTAAATACTACTTGCTTTTTTTTAGCAACTATATTATTATACTAATATAGTTTGTCATCATTTCTTGGTCCAAAAACACTTATGACAAACTATACCCTTATTAATTATTTATACTCCCCTCATCAAAAAGACCGTTTTTTTAAACGGTCTTTTTACTTTCTTGCATATGAAGTTCATCTTTTTTATACGATCTGTAGGCAATCCAAACTAGAACTAACATGATTGGAACAAGCATATATGCCCAGGTACTTCCTGTAAATAATGCATGCAAATAATTTCGGAATAAATTTCCACCATCTAAAAAAGAAGTAATGTTTCCATTAAAGTTCGTTATTCGAATCTCACTTTCTAAGGTAATCTTGGTAAAAAATCCTGATAAGGCTGTCGCAAAATATAAATGTCCAATGATAATTGGAATATAACTTATGACCGACCGAAAAATGTTCCCCCGCATTGCTATAACGATAAAGGCACCTGCCGGAATAAGGTTGGGAAGATCACCTACAGGAATAAAATCAACACCAGGTAAAATAAGCGATAGTATTACTGCCATTGGCATTACCAAAATACCTGTGGCAATAGTCGCCGGATTTCCAATAACAACGGCAAGATCCATCCCTATTCTTGCATCATGCATCGTTGGGAATTTTGTCAAAATATATTTTTTTGTCTCTTCTGATATAGGCATCAATCCTTCACCCAATATTCCTGCCATCCTCGGCAGAAGAAAAACGACAGCCATAACACTAATGCCTAAGTTCGCCGTTTCTTTAAAATCATAGTCAGCAGCAATTCCCAGCCCAGTCCCTATAATCAATCCGATAAACATTGGATCTCCAAAAAATCCAAAACGTTCACGGATATGTTCTGGATTACCGTTAATCTTTTTAATCACCGGAATTCTACTAAGTATCCAATCCATAGCAAGGGCATACGGATAATAACAAACTCCTGTTAGGGTTGTAATGGCTATTCCCGGTATTTTAGTCATCTCCTCTGCACGCGGCGCACTCCAATCTCCAAATTTCAGCACCAAAATCATACTTAGAATCGCCGAAAATCCTGCCATCCATAAATTCCCACTGGTATAAAAAACCATTTGCCCTACAAAAATAAAGTGCCAAAAATTCCAAATGTCAATATTTATGGTATTTGTCCACTTAAACATTAACATAAGTGCATTAATAAGAATAAATAGGATGATGAGTATCGGAACCAACCGAAATGTCCAAGCTGCTGCTGCAAGTGGTGGCCATCCCACATCAAGAATCGCCCGCTCTTGTCCACTCTTTTCTGCAATGATTTCAATCACCGGTCCCATCTTCGCCACAAAAGCGTCAAAAACCATAAATATTCCAAAAAATCCAATCCCCAAGGTCAAACTGTGCTTTAAGGCATCGAGAAATTTCATCTTGACAATCATACAAATAATCAACATAAGTATAGGCAACATTACGTACACCTCGAAGCTTAACACATAATTCATTGCATTTATAACGTAATTCATGAAATCCTCCTTGTCAAATAGCTTGAGTTTGATTATACACCTTCTAGCTAGCTTCAAGTCAACACATATTTAATATATATTTTTTCCATTTGACTATCCTCACAAAAAGCATTAGAATGTATGTGCCACACCCAAATAAAAGACAGGAGTTATTATGATTAAAGAAAGTAGCATCTATGATTATCACATCCATTCCGTATATTCAGATGGTAGTGACACCCCAAAAGAAATTATCCAAAAAGCTAAACAACGGGGACTCGACACGCTAGCCTTAACCGATCACGATACCATCGACGGATTAAAGGAAGCACGTGTTGAAGCTATTCGATTAAATATAAATTTTATAAACGGAATCGAATTAAGCACGCGTTACGATGACCATCGACTTATTCATATTTTAGGTTTAGGCATCGATATCGTCCATCCGGATTTTCAAGCAAGATATACAAGCTTTAAAAAAGACCGGGAAGAAGCCTTGCCAATAGTAATTGAAGAACTCCAAAAAAAGGGAATTCCTATACAGATGAACGATCTCGACCAATATCGAACCGGTCATTATCTCGACCGACAGACCGCAGCAAAGTGGCTTGTCAAAAATAAGTATGCTTCATCAATTCCTCGCGCATGGATTGATATCCTCGATGATATTGCTTACATTCCCAATGAACTCATTAACGTTCACGATGCCTTTGAAATGATTCATGCCGGTAAGGGAAAAGCATTCATCGCTCACATTCATAAACCCATTGGACTCTATGGATATTCAGACCAAGAAGCTTTCCTGAGATTACAGCAGTTAAAGCTAGAAGGTCTAGACGGTATCGAAGCATTCTACCCGACTTACACGGAAAAGGATAAGAAGCTTATACAAAAAGCTGTATCAGAACTCGGTCTCTTACAATCCGGTGGTTCAGATTACCACGGAAAAAACCGTCCTGAGGTTCACTTAGGTCAAATATTTTAAAAAATTTTATCGGAGGACACACCATGTCAAATTCATCTTTTTATTCTAAACTTAATAAAGATCAAAAGTATATACTTATCTGTTGTTTTTTTGTTTTTGCCGTCAACGGTCTTTACGCCATGATTTTAGGTTCACTGCTTCCTTTAATCAGTAACGAATACAACTTAAACAACACCGTCAGTGGCGGGTTAATTTCTGCACATCAAGCCGGAAATCTAATTGCAGGTTTTGTTGCCGGTATACTTCCTGTCTATCTGGGTCGAAAAAAAGCAATTATTTTCTTATGCAGTTTTGTTGTCATGGGTTTTTTCATTATGATGATTACCGGAAATCCGGTTCTGCTTCTTTTGGGCTTTTTATTTACCGGCCTCAGTCGTGGAAGTATTTCAAATTTTAACAATACTTTGGTAAACGAAGTATCAAATAGCAGCCCGGCAGCATTGAGTTTTTTACATAGTATTTTTGCAGTAGGTGCTTTATTGGCTCCCTTTTTAGTCATTCTATCCACAAGTATCGGGGGAAATAAGGGTTGGCGCATTGCTACAGGAGTGATTATTCTTCTCGCTATCATATCCATGCTTTTATTTTCGCAAATGAACATTGACGATGAAGCCAAGAAAAAACAAAAAGCACTATCCTATGTTTTTTTAAAGGACAAGTACTTTTGGGTAGGAACAAGTATACTATTTTTCTATCTTTGTACTGAAGCAGCCATTACCGGTTGGCTCGTCAAGTATTTTGTCGACTCACAAATCATGACAACACAATATGCACAAATGCTAAATTCACTGCTTTGGGTTGTTATCCTTGCCGGACGTTTAACAACCACCTTCATTGGTGATCGTATTTCAAAAGAACTTATTCTTGTCTCAACAAGCATTGGAACCGTTGTATTTTATACACTCCTTTTGTCCACTCAGAATCTTGGACTCATTACTTTTGCAATTATGGGACTGGGCTTTTCCATGGCCGGTATTTACCCAACGACCGTTGCCACCGTTGGTAACACCATCAAAGTATACCCTATGGCAATGGGAGTACTTCTCATGTTGGGTGGTGTCGGCGCTATAGCTATGCCGATTATAACCGGGGCCTTATCCGATTACTTTGGGATATTAGCCGGAATGAGTGCCATTGTTGTTGCTATTGCACTTATGATTCTATTTGTCATCATCAACATTGTTCACAAAAGAAATTCTCTCCAACGCGGAAGCTCTGTTTGACCTTGCCTATACCCTAACTGATAACAATCGGCCAACCTCTTATGGTTGGTCTCTTTGTTTGATATAGGCATCGTTTCCGGATATACAAGATATGCTTTACCCTCATCTTCTAATTGTTCTAGTTCATCGAGGGTTCGATTGTAATGTATGTGGCGAGTTAACATCGCTTCAACCACTTCAGGATATTTCCGATAATAGGATTTGATGAGTCCCTTGAATTTTACAGGCTCTTTGCGATATCCTTTCTCACGCGTTAAGACAACAAAAAACTTATTATATCCATCTTTCTTGGCGATATCTAGAGGGATTCCTCCACTAATCCCACCATCAACATATATGTTCCCATTATATTCTGTCGGTGGCATAAAAAATGGCATTGAGGATGATGCACGAACAATTTTCATTAAATCTCTGAGCTCTTGCATATCCTCTTTTTTAAAATATTCCATTTTTCCAAGCTCACGATTAAACGCCCCTATTCTAAGCTTTGCTGAATTCCTTTTAAACATATCAAAGTCAAAGGGTAGTGCAGCATTTGGATGCGGTGTTTGTTCATAAATATACTCCGCTCTAAAAAAGCCTTCACCTTTCAAAAAACATTTCCATCCTCCAAAATTAGGGTCTAGGACCGTATCTACAAAAGATTTTTTTGTGCGCTCAATATCCCTCGATAAATAATTGACTGTATGACTTGATCCTGCTGAAATCCCCGTGACATAATCAAAGTACAACTTATTTTCTAAAAGCGTCGTTACAAATCCTGCTGTATAACTTGCACGCATGCCTCCACCTTCTAATATAAGTGCCGTGTCTTTTATATTATTTTTTAACGTTTCTTTTACTTCCATTTTAATTGTTCTCCCTCTCTTCATAAATTATATCTATGTATTAGGTGCAAAATCATACGTTAATTTTATCATAAATCATTAATAATAGTATGCTTTTAATCAAATTTTAAAATTCTATAAACAAGTGATTAATAGCTGATAAAAACATCGTTAAATATACATATAAAAGGCCATTTTACAATTAATCTGTGTTAGAATAGCTTAAGGAGATGAAAACTATGCAAATGAAAAAGCCAAAAATAAATCCAAAAATTTTATACATTGTTATTATGATATCAACCTTCTTTTTACTAAACACCGTTATTATGCCGGCAATGATGAACACGCAATTCGAAGAAGTTGACTATGGAACATTTCTAAACACTCTCGAATCCGGGCAAATTGATAAGGTTCAAATCGAAGGTGGTTATGTCTATTATTCATTAACAGATTCCGAAAATTTATCCTATAAAACAGTGCAATTTGAAGATCCTGGTCTTGTTGAACGTTTACGTCAAGCGAATATTGAATTCGGTAAGGTTGCAGAAAAGGAAATGTCCCCACTTATGGGCTTCTTATTATCTTGGATCCTTCCCTTTGCTCTTCTGTTCTTTGTCTATCGTTATATCGGCAAAAAATTAATGAAGGGTATGGGCCAATCCATGGGTAGCCCAATGCAATTTGGGAAAAGTAACGCCAAAATCTATCAAGATTCTGAGAATCGTGTTAAATTTGATGATGTTGCCGGTGAAGATGAAGCTAAAGACTCTCTAACCGAAATCGTTGATTATTTGAACAATCCTGAAAAATATGCAAGTATTGGTGCGAACATGCCAAAAGGCGCTCTTTTAGTCGGACCTCCCGGAACCGGTAAAACATTGCTTGCTAAAGCAGTTGCCGGCGAAGCCGGTGTTCCTTTTTTCTCAATATCCGGTTCTGAATTTGTTGAAATGTTTGTGGGTGTTGGTGCTTCGAAAGTCAGAGACCTATTTAAACAAGCCAACGAAAAAGCACCTTGTATTGTTTTTATTGATGAGATTGATACTATTGGTAAAAAAAGGGATAGCAACGGTCTTTCCGGAAACGATGAACGCGAGCAGACACTAAACCAACTTCTTGCCGAAATGGATGGATTTGATTCATCAAAAGGTGTTGTTATCTTAGCTGCAACAAATCGTCCCGAAACTTTAGATCCTGCCTTACTTCGACCGGGACGTTTTGACCGAAGAATTCCTGTAGAACTTCCTGACCTAAAAGGACGCGATTCTATTTTACGCGTCCACGGCAAAAAAGTGAAAATAGGTGATGATGTCGATTATAATAAACTTGCTCGATTATCACCCGGTGCTTCTGGCGCAGAACTTGCCAATATTATTAACGAAGGTGCTATTCGCGCAGTACAAAACGGTCGAAAATTTGTCACTCAAGCCGACTTGGAAGAAAGCATCGAGATTGTTATTGCCGGACATCAAAAGAAAAATAAAATCTTGTCCTCAAAAGAAAAACGTATTGTTGCTTATCATGAAGTGGGTCACGCACTTGTGGCTGCCTTACAAACACAAAGTGCACCGGTTACAAAAATCACTATTATTCCTCGTACTTCAGGTGCACTTGGATACACTATGCAAGTTGATGAAGATGAGAAAAACCTTATATCAAAAGAAGAAATCGAAAATAAAATTGCAACATATACCGGTGGTCGTGTCGCTGAAAAGCTTATTTTTAATTCAATTACTTCTGGGGCTGCCAATGACATTGAGCAAGCCACAAAACTGGCACGTAAGATGATTACTCGTTTTGGTATGGATGATGGTTTTGGAATGGTTGCTTTTGAAACCGTATCGAATCAATATCTTGGTGGCGATTCTTCCCTTGCGTGTTCACCAACAACCTCTTCAAAAATTGACGATTTAGTCATAAAAGCGGTTCAAACACAATATGCTAAAGCAGAACAACTGTTAAAAGATCATATAGACAAGCTTCATGAAATATCAAACTATCTTTATGAGAAAGAAACAATTACCGGTGAAGAGTTCATGGAAATCTTAAACACTCAAACCGATGTTGCCTAATCCTTATACAAATAAAAAGAGCTTGTGCGCTAGTATATTTTCTTACTATCGCAAAAGCTCTTTTTTACATGGACTTTAGCCTTATGGACGCCATAAGGTTATGTCCATAACATACCCGTCATATTCATTAGAATAGCCATATCCATAAGCTCCCGATTCATCTTCAAAAAACCAGATATCCATCATATACAAACCATCGCTTGTCTCAAAAGTTAATATTCCATCTGTGTACCAAGCCGGAATGGCTACATATTCACCTTCTTCTCCCTCAAGCTCTTCTGTTATTCCTATACTGGTTACTTGTCCATTCTCTGTGTAAACGTCAAATTCAATATAGGATTCGTAGGTCATCTCATCTCCTGAATATTCTTCTAAATATCCTTGCCACTGGCCTTCAATTACTTCTACCGGCAATATACTTGCATCCCATAAACCGTCATCCCCTCCATAGTATTCTTCATCCTCAGGGACATCTATGGGATTCGAATTATCTTCTATAAGCTGATCTTGAACATACTGATCTATATCCATATCATATTCGGTTTCGATTTGATCGGTTATATCTTCAATGATATTTTCAGCCACCCCCCAGTCTTCAGAGTCAAAATCTCCTTCGATTCCTAATTCATCTGTTATTTTTTCTGTCACTGAATCTTGGACTTTTTTTGTGATCTCATCTTTCTTCGAAAGCAATAATAAAACCCCTGCAATTGTGATTAAAATGAAGACCCCAAGAATTGAAAAAACAATAATCAAGACTTTCTTTGTGCCCGATCCTGATTTTCTTGGTACATGTTGTTGTGGTGGTAGTGGTTGTTGTTGCGGTGCCGATTGTTGAGCAGGTTGTATCCTTTCGTTTGGTGGAGTTTTATCCACAACCCTTGTACCACAGTTCTCGCAAAAGACCGCATCTTGATCTAACGGATTCCCACAATTTGCACAAAATTTGTTCATAGCTTCACGCCCCTTTCTAAGCTTATTATATCACCCTATTTAAGAGAATATTATATAGATTTATAGGTCTCTAAAAAACTATGCTTCTCTCCATTTTTCCGATATCCTTGCACCGTGTTCATATTGACATTATGGGTCGCATTAAAAATATTCATCTCAACATATGGATTATCTTTTTGAAGCTTTTGGATGAGTCGCTTCATTTCTCCACGTTTTGATCCACCACCTTGCCCATCAAGCACACAATTCTCCGTAAATCGACACGCACATTGGATAAATTTCAAATCATTGAGTTTCATCCACTCTTTTATCGTATCTTCACGTATTAGATACATGGGACGAATCAGCTCCATACCTTCGAAATTCAAACTATGAAGTTTAGGCATCATGGTCTTAATCTCAGCTCCATAAAACATGCTCATTAAGGTTGTCTCAATGACATCATCAAAGTGATGCCCCAGAGCTATTTTATTACACCCCAAATCTTGTGCATATTTATACAAGTGCCCTCGGCGCATTTTCGCACACATATAGCATGGATTATCATCCATATCTGCTACTGCTTCAAAAATTGTAGAATCAAAAATTTGAATTGGAATTTCTAACATCTTTGCATTGTCTTCAATCCGCTTTCGGTTAATTAGGTTATAACCGGGATCCATCACAATATATTCTACATCAAAGGGAAATATCGAGTATTTATGAATGAGTTGCATGCATTTTGCTAGAAGCATAGAGTCTTTTCCACCAGAAATACATACAGCTATTTTATCGCCTTCTTCGATTAATTCATAGTTTTTAATTCCTTTTACAAACTTTGACCATATTGTTTTTTTAAAGGTCTTACTAATGCTTCGTTCGACTTCACTTGCTCTATTCATGATTAAAACTCCTCAATTCTTTATCAAATATTTCTTTAAATGCGTCTAGCTCATCACGGGTTGTTAAATGGCTTAAACTAATTCGCAAGGTTGATCTAGCTCCTTTTTTATCCTTTGTCAATGCATATACGGCTCTTGATGGGGCATATGGGGATGAACATGCCGATTTTGTTGATAGAAAAAATCCTTTTTCCGCCAATTGATTCTTCATCTCTTCTGCTTTTATATCTATCAGCGTAATATTTGTAATGAAAGGAATACTTGCTTGTGTGGAATTTATACGTACCTGATTATAGTTTTCAAAAAAATCAATTAATTCCTTTCTCAAGCTTTCAACATAAGTATAATTTGCTTCACGTTTTGTTTCAAGCAAGGACAGGGCTCTTGCAAGTGAGTCAATCAAACTAAGTGACGGTGTACCGCTTCGATAGGGTGATATACTCAATCCACCATGATGAAGAGGCTCAATAATAACCGATTCCTTAAGGACTAGACAAGCAATTCCATTCAATCCATAAATTTTATGTCCTGAAAAAGTGTAACTATCCACATATTCCAGATGAATCGGAACTTTACCCACAGCCTGTGTTCCATCAATGTGAACAAGTGCTTCAGAATGCTCTTTAATATATTTTGAAAGCATATGTATATCTTGCAAAATTCCTACTTCACTGTCCACTTCACACAAGGCAACAAGAAGAGTGTCTTCTCGAAGCAATGATTGAAAATGCTCAAAATCTATTTTCCCTGTAGCATCTAGCTGCACATAATCAATCTCAAACCCTTGTTTTTCTAATTCACCGATTGGACCAAGTGTTGAAGAATGCTCTAAAAAACTAGTGATTATATGTTTTTTTCTTGCACCATGTTCTGCGGCTATTCCTTTGATAGCAAGGTTATTTGACTCTGTTCCTGATGACGTAAAGATCATCTCGTTGGGTTTAACCTCCAAAACTCTTGCCAATCTATTTTTCGCATCTTCAAGCATTTCTTTTGCCGGTTTTGCTAAAGGATTATTTGAATTCGGGTTCATGGGAAATCGACGCTCACATTCAACAAATCCTTGAATCACTGTTTCACACGCTGGTGTATTCGCTGCATAATCTAGATAAATCATATTTATTCCTTTCATTTCATGTATTCATCTCACATTTTAACTAAAGAAGACAACATAAGTAACTATACTTTTATAAAAAACACATGTATAATACAACTAATCTATTAGAAACGGAGCTGACGATGATAAAAAAAATTGAATCTACCCCTGAATTCAAACGTCGAATTTGGATGACTATTATTGGTGTATTAACCACGGGTTTTTCCGTTGGAATGTTTAATTTTTCTACTTTTGGTATGGATCCATTCCAAGTCTTTGCCCATGGAATATCCTATCATTTACCTCTAGGATTTGGGACATTCTATACATTGCTAAACCTCTTAATGCTTATTTTTATTTTTGCTATTGACCGTTCAAAAATCGGTCTTGGCACCTTAATCAACATTTTTCTGTTAGGATACATGGTTCAATTCTCTTCATGGCTTTTCACAACGCTTATTCCTATCCCGACATTATTCAATCGAAGCCTATTGTTGCTTATTGGTCTAACCCTTCTGTGTTTTGGGTCAGCCCTCTATTTCACTGCAGAAATGGGCGTATCAACCTATGATGCTGTTGCACTCATAATGACTGAAAAAAAAGTTGCAAAATTTCAATATTGCAGAATCGGAACAGATTTATTTTGTACGGTCACCGGCTTTGTACTTGGCGCAACTGTCGGTATCGGAACCCTTATAACAGCTTTTTTTATGGGACCTATTATTGCCTTCTTCAATATAAAAATTGCCATACCTTTGCGATATGGCAAACATGCACATATTGAATAATTATTTTTTCTTGGATTTACAATACTCAGCCATTACAGCATTCATTTCATTGAGCTGTAATGGTTTTCCCCATATATATCCTTGGATATAGTCACATCGATAGTTATCTAAAAGGCTCACTTGTTGCATGTGTTCGACCCCTTCTGCAACAACTCGATAATTCATATCATGGGCCATCTTCACTATATTTCCGACCATTTTTAACTTCACAGAATCGGATTCAATATTATCAATAAATGTTTTATCGATTTTTAATATGTCTACCGGTAACTTTTGCAAATAATTCAAGGATGAATATCCCGTACCAAAATCATCAAGAGCAATTCGTATTCCCATACTTCTTAAAATATGTAGAACATCTAATATTTTTTGCGTCGGTTTCATAAAAATGGATTCTGTAATCTCAAATTCTAATTCTTTACCTTCGATGTCATACTCTTGCATAACATCCTTGACCATTTTAAGAAAATAAGGTTCTTTTAGTTGCAAGGGAGATATATTGATGCTTAAGCTACCTTCCTGACAATTATAGGATTTTTTTATATCGACAATTCGTTGGCAGGCAGTTCGCAATACCCATTCTCCAAGCTCATGAATAAAATCACATTCCTCTGCTTCTGCAATAAACTTCAGCGGAGACACTTGCCCAAAAACAGGAGATTCCCACCGTGCCAACACTTCAAATCCACGAATCCGTTTTGGAGCAATCTCAAATTGGGGCTGATACATAACATACAACTCTCCGTTCGCAATAGAATTTTTAAGTGCTGTAGAAAAACGTATTTTTTCTTTAAGCATATTTTCCATTCCTTGGTCAAAGAACATAAGCCCATGTTTTTTTTCTTGTTTTGCCGTCATTAATGCCGTCTCTGCATATTGAAAAATTTTATTATAGTCTGTCGTATCATTTGGATAGAGGGTCGCACCCACACTCGAATTTATAACAAAGGTCAAATCCCCAAGCATCAGTGAACTTTTAATAACTTCTTGAAGCTTTCTTGCATACGCTTCCAGTCTTTCTCTATCATTTGTATGTTGAACAAAGAGTATAAACTCATCACCACCAAATCGTCCAAAAAAATCATCTTTATCTATGTTTTCTTTCAAACGGTTAGCCATTAATTTTAATACCTGATCGCCAATTCTGTGTCCATAACGATTATTGATTAGTTTAAAATCATCGATGTCAAAAATGAGAACTGCAAATCCCTGTTCAGGAATTGCATTGCCGCGAATAAGTTTTTCCATGTGATTAAAGACCATATTACGATTGGGTATATTGGTTGTGCTGTCATAGTATGTTAAGGCATTAAGTTGCTCTTGACGCTCCGTTAATCGCGTATAAATATTCATATATGCATTTTTTTGTTTTTCTATTTCCTCATATTTTTCTTCGATTTTTAAATGAAAGGAGTAAATCGTTATGACAATAGCAATTGTACTTATGGATATAACAATTCCCGGAAGAATCGACAGATTTTGAACCACTATGAATCGAATAAAAAGCATAACCGTCTGAACGCCATTAACTGCTATGGCTGCACGAGCACCCATTCTAGGCAACCGAGCAACGACAAAAACTGAACTAATCACTTGTATTTGTGCAATTAAGCCTTGGATGTGCACCATTCTAAGGCTGGCCTGAAGAAACATGATGAATATATATACTAATAAAAAAACTAAAATTAATATATGATCCATACGTTTATTTTCTTTTTCTATGTTGAACAAATATGATCTAAACAAACGTTCCATCAAGGTGTTATTCATGATTTTCTCCTCTGACTATAGTAGTTATATTATAGCGCGTTCTGAACAAAAGCTCAACCAAAAAAAGGGGGATTGCATCCCTTGCTTTCATTAATTAATGCAGTCACCCTTTGTCTTTAAACACACTATTTTTTATTCTTCTGTCGTTTGATTAATAGCCGCGATGTGACATGAGTCACAACCGCTAATGGAACGATATAAATTGCTAATCCATGAATGAACTGTAATATGTCATATATTGTTCTTGATATACTCCAAATATAATTAATAATAAGACCTGAAACGATGCTAAATAAATAGTAGACAAGAATAATTTGTGTTGATATTTTTGCAACCTTTACGAGAGGTTTCCCTTTTAGATTAAAATTATTTTTAATCATTTGTTGTATGAGCCGTTTGTTCTTTGAAAAAACAAATACAATGAAAGGAACAAGGACAGTTGATATCCCTAATAAAGGATGAATAGTGTAAAAAAATGAATGGCTCGTTCTAAACCAACCCGCAACAAAGGTTAATAAATATAAGGTCAAAAAACTAAAATGCCATTTTAAAAAATCATTTCTAAAAATCTTTTCCACAATAATCCCCCTCCTTTTTTCAATTAAATCTCAGGCTAGTCAACAATACGTCCAACTTTCGGTACACGCTCTAGGTTTTTTACACCGTGAGGTGATTCGTTTTTAATGGCCTCCGTTAAATCCCGACCTGCTTGGAATCCATTATGCGCGCCTTCCTTCCAAAATGAGGAGTCTGACACATCATAAATCTCACCATCAACGGCAACATATGCCGGATTACCATTGGTTCCGTCATACATCTCTAACTCTTCTAACGTTAAGGTAAGTTCTTCTGTTTCACTTTCAGTAGATGTTTCACTCGGTGTTTCATCAGATGTTCCACATGCTGCAAATATAAAAACAAATAAAAATAATACGATTAATAATTGATTACTTTTTCTCATATGATAAACCTCCTGCTCACAATCAAAACTCGAAATAAATATTTTCACTAATAGTATATGCATATTATATCATAGTTGATAATAATTCTCAATTATGATTTATGACATTATTTTCTTGCGATACACACTTGGAGAGATGCCTTTATATTGCTTAAACACTCGGCCAAAATGCGTCTGACTTTCAAATCCCACCTCCCTGGAAATCTCAGATATAGGCCATTTTTCTTGTGCCAATTTTTTTTCTGCTTCAAGAATACGAACTTGGTTTATATATTCTTTTAAGTTAAACCCTGTTGTCTTCTTGAAATTTCGGCTTAAATAATAGGAACTAAAGTAAAATTGTTTTGCTAAGGACTCTAATGACATTACCTCACCATAATGCTCATTAATGTATTGAACGACTTGGCTAATACGGGTAAACATTGGATCTTCCACTTCTAACTTTGGTTCCTTTTTTTCGTCGATTTCCTTTTGGGTGTCACTGATAAAAATAAGTACTTCCATAATCTTTAACATGATCCGTTGCCTATTGTCTATTGGGTTGTCCCGATACCAGTTATAAATAGTAAACATCATTTCTCGCAAGGCACTTTGTTTAGTGATATCCAAGCTAATGACCGGATGGTTTGTAACAAATCCTTCAAACCAGTCATAAGTACCAAAACCTGAAGCAAATCGTTTAAGTTCCTCTTCCTCAATATTTATCAATAAGCGTTCGTGTTCTGGGCGCCCGGAGGAAATTGTTCGATGAATGACTGATGGCTCAATTAAGACAAGCATTCCTTTTTTTACATGGTATGTGGTATTATGAATAAAATAATATCGTTCTCCTTCAAGTAAATAATATATTTCGTAGCTTTTATGGACATGGGGACGAATCATACTCTGGGTAACATGTCCTTTTTTTGTATATTCGACAAGAACCGAACTTTGATTATCAACGTAATCATAACGTTTCATTTTATTCCCTTTCTTTTTGCAAAAAATGTAGAAAAAAGCCTAATTATAGCAATTTATGTTGTTGTTTTCGATATAATTTAATTATATGATATTTATATACAAAAGAAAAGTAAATAAAGTAACTATTTATTATAATTACAAGGAGGATTTATATGATTCGTACAGACAAGACTGTATCTGATCTTCAGATTGCATATATTGGTGGCGGTTCAAAAGGCTGGGCTTGGGGACTTATGAGCGACCTTGCCACTGAAAAACAATTAAGTGGACAGATGCGTTTATATGATATCGATCAAGACGCCGCAAAAGCTAATGAAACCATAGGTAATCAATTAACAGCATCCGATGACACTCTGGCAAAGTGGAAATATACAATGGAAACTAGCCTACAAGAGGCTTTAACCGGCGCTGATTTTGTTATTATATCCATACTTCCGGGTACCTTTGACCACATGGAAATTGACGTCCATCACCCTGAAAAATATGGAATCTATCAATCAGTCGGTGATACTGCAGGTCCTGGTGGCTTAATGCGCGCCCTAAGAACAATTCCCATGTTTGAAACAATTGCTAAGGCAATCAAAGACTATTGTCCAGATGCTTGGGTACTAAACTATACTAACCCTATGACCATTTGTACACGTACATTATATAAAGTATTTCCTGAAATCAAGGCTTTTGGTAATTGCCATGAAGTATTCGGTACTCAAAAACTTTTAGTTGAAGCACTTGCTGATATCAAAGGTATCGAAGATGTTGCCCGGGAAGACATTAAAGTCTCTGTAACAGGTATTAATCACTTCACCTGGCTAACAGCTGCTTCCTATAAAGATATGGACCTTTACCCGATCTATAAGGAATTTGCTGAAAAATATTACGAGAGTGGTTTTGAAGGTAAGAAAAGCGGCAACTGGCTCAATGACTTCTTCTCCAGTGCTCAACGAATTAAGTTTGATCTCTTTTTACGCTATGGTTATATTGCTGCCGCTGGAGATCGACATCTCGCTGAGTTTTGTCCAAGTAAATGGTATCTTAAAGATCTTGAAACCATTAAATCTTGGAAATTCAGTTTAACACCTGTTTCTTGGCGTAAAGAAAACGAGCAAGAGCGTATCAATAAATCCAAGCAACTCGTTAGTGGCGAAAGCGCTTTTGAAATCAAAGAAACCGGAGAAGAAGGCGTACTTCAAATGAAGGCTCTTCTCGGATTGGGTGATTTAGTTACCAATGTAAACTTACCAAACCAAGGTCAAGTACCTTACCTTCCTTCTAACGCAGTTGTTGAAAGCAATGCACTCATTCGCCACAATAGCATTTCATCTATTAGCGGTGGAACATTAAATCCGGCGGTCACTTCAATGATTGCAAAACATTCTGCTAATCAAGAAATGATTGTTGAGGCCGGCTTAACCGGAAATCGAGACCTTGCTTTTCAAGCTTTCTTAAACGATCCTTTAGTTAACTTATCTTTAGAGGATGCCAAAGAATGTTTTGATTACATGTATGAGCATGTTTCATCTGTCGATTAATATGTATACGCTTTGCTTGTAAGAATAAAAAAACAGGAAGACAACGATTATGTCTTCCTGTTTTTTTATTTTTTATTCTTGGTCAAATTGTTCTTCTACAGCATCTTCCTTTTGATCCAATTTTTCTAAGACAGCTGTTAAAAAACTTAATGCCAATCCTTGTCCCCAACCTTGAATCCAATCTTTTGTAATTAATTGATAGCCTTCGCTATCCCGCATAACCGCGGTTCCACCGGATACATTGATGACTCTGCCATCCTCTGTAATGCTTTCTTGAATGCCCTTTAAGGCTTTATTCACATATTTGATGTGTAATGGATTTCCGTTATCCAGCATCGCGGCAGCAATACCACAAGATGCCGAAATCTCTTCATAGGAGGATTCATCATTAATAATCGTTCTCCATAGTCCCTTATCTGTCTGGTACAGTTTAAGTGCTGCCAGCTGATCACGGACGGCACACTGAACATCCATACATTTGGGATATAAGTACCACTCCGGAAGTCTTTTTAAGACTTGTGACATCGTATATGCGGCCCATGCATTTGCCCGTCCCCAATAAAAACCGGACATATGATCCTGATTAATATTGTTATATCCATGGTACCATAATCCATCCACATCATCCATGAGATACTTTATATGCCAGTAGTATTGGTTTAGTGCATCATTGATTAACTCTTGATTATTGGTCATGATGCCTACACGTAGCAAGAAAAATCCTGCCATAAATAAGGTATCCGCCCATGCTTGCTCAGGAAAATCATTATTGGCAGAAACAGTATGTTGTAAAACATGATCGCCAAAACGTAAAGCATCATTTCTCAAATAATCCACTTTACTTTGAATAATATCCTTGTAACGTTGATCTCCCGTCGCCTCATATAAGGTAATCAAGGCGTGTCCCATAGCACATGTATTAACTGTCCACACCGGTGTTCCTAAGTCAATATATTCATCAAACCATGCGATTAAGCGATCTAAATACGACTGTTTTTTTGTTATTTCATAGGCCCTTGCGATCCCGTAAAAAGCCACGCCACATGGCCAATCCCATTCCATATCCATCTGAAAAGTTTTATCTACAATGGCATCAATTTGTTTTAATATGTGTTGTCGGTCTGCTTCTAACTTCATTTTCAATTCTCCTTTATTTTTTTACGAATTTAACTTACGAATAATTGTATCAAAGGGTTCAAGTTCAAAGACTTCAAAACCTTGACTTGTTTTTACCCTTGTCTTTTGTGCTTTGTCACTGTTATTAATTGTCACGAGTATTTTGCTTTCAGGATAATAGGCACATTCTGTATAAAGATTATCTGTCAAGTAGGCATCTTCATCCCATTCTCCACTTGCCAGTCGAATACTATTTAGCAACATGCGTGTGTTTTCCAACGTATGTCTAAAGGATGGCATATAGATTCCCTTACCTTGTCCAAATTTGTTGATTGTATATTGTAATTGATCCTCTTCTGATTTTACTACTTGCGCTTGGCCGTCGGTCAAATAAATATTATCTTTTGTTTTAATGATAGCACCTGTCGGAATCAACCCTTCAATGGATTCCTCTTCAAATTGCCATTTACCGTGACTGACATAGTCTCCTAAATCGGGATACACACCTAAAACATGGCCCATTCTAAAATAGTTGTCGTATCCGCTAACAGCCGATGGTTCGTTAACGCCAATAAAGACACCGCCATTATAGGTCCACTCTGTCAATGTTTCCACAAGAGCATCATCTCTCCAATGTTCTCCACCACTCCATGCTGAACCGGCATAACCCGCATTAATAATAACATCAACATCATGGAGTATACCCTTTTTAATGTCGTTAAAGTCGATAAATGTAACATCAACCGGAAGACCGGATAAGGCTTCATTAATGTGAATCAAATCATGCATATCTGTTTCATGAAAGTGCCCGGACAATGTCCATGAACGTTCTTTTCCCCAACTGTGCAAGACAGCAACTTTGGCTTTTATTGTATAAGGTTTTCCGGCTTGATGAAGATCTTTAATACTTCTGAATTCATCGGATATCTTTTCAATATAGTCACAAAAATCCGGATAAGATTCTACAAGATGTAAATATCCTCCTAAACCAATACGGTCAATTTTTTCTCTTAATAAGGCACGTCGAATATTAATCCAATAGTTTTTAGCATCTAGGGTCGGATTCCCGCCTTCCATAAAGGTCGGCTTTCCCCCCAGTCCTACCGGGAATAGATATGGATGTAAACGAATCTCATGAGTTTCTACATCAACACCGGAACATAGTCTAGCTTCAAATCCGGAAAAAACACACTTAATCATTCCATCAAATCCAAACTCTTTAAAGCGGTCATTATACGGTTCGGTTCCTACCCAACTATCATCGTAAAACATATAGGCTGCTTTGTCATAGTCATGTACCATATCAATAAGTTTTTTACCGAAATCAATGACAAAATCATTAATAAATTCAATCCAATCACTTTTTCGCTTTGTCGATGGCATATGACTAACGTGGAATTTACCCCCATTGACAAAATCTTCTGCACACATGGTATATCCATATTTTTTTTCAAAAAGCTCTAATGCACGAACACTCACTGTAAAATCATAAGATCCCCAGTCTGTAAATCGGTGGCGATTTTTCAAATCATTTCCCCAAATCCAAACAAAATTGTAGAACATAGATGTAAAACGTACAACCGTAGTTTCCGGATGTTCTTTACACCAACGCTCCATCCAGTCTAATAGATATGCCTGTGTCTCCGGATACATAGGATCGATTTGCATAAGATGTTCTTGGTCCCAGTTATTCGTTGTATGATTATACATGGAAATCTCTTCCCAAACTCTATATGCCATGAAACTGACCGTATATCGATGCCACGGTATAGCATTTTCAATGATGACTTGTCCCTTTTCTGAATCATAGGTCCATTGCAGCCTACCTACTTCTTCATTGGTCGTTCTGTCGTAAACTTGCCAATAGTTTAGTGCTTCAGGCGTATCATTGACTCTGAATTGTTCTTCAAAGAAAGTATCCATCAGACGAATTTGAATATAATTTTCTGTCGCCAGAACAGGATCTGTAATTAAAAAGCACTGTTGTAACTTATCTAGATTCTTCTTTGCCCATGCATTATGATTGCGTATAATACAAATTGTCGAATAGATGCCATATCCTGCATTGATGATTTCATCCGATAGCTGCGTTCCGTCACTATCACGAATCACATCTGCTCCCCATTTTTTTGCAAGTTCCAGTGTTAAATTTTCATAACCGGCTTCCCCTGGAAGTGTAAAACTCCCGGAATTCTTGTTTAACATATAAATCCTCCTCTTGCTTTCATTAATTTATATAATTCATCATTCTGAATATGATTTTCATGAACGAGTATCAACATAATGTTACGATCTTGCTTTGAATACATAAACTCCCGCTTCCATTGGTAAAAATGGGGACCCTCCCCGATATTTCGTACATATCCCATGAGTTCTTTCAAAATCCACACCGTTTGGCGTATATCTGTCAAACACTCATTATCATAGAATCCTAACCATTTATCATGTTCACTGGCACTTAGCTTTTCATAAGCTTGTTCATAAAATTCTGCCGCTTGACCAAGTCCGTAAAAGGCTTCTTGATATGCCTTTTCCATATATTTTTCATATGCCTTGCAAAAACGGTTGGCCCCCTGAAAACACTTTGCATAAATGTGCCCATGAAGTTTAACACTATCTTCAAATAATTGTCGAGCATGAAGGGCTAATATAAGGCGATTTTGTTCACACAAATTTTCAAAAGCTGTGTAAGTATCCACACCTTTTTGAGTAATTTCTTTATAATCCTTTATTTGACCTGCAAGCGTTTTCTCTTTTGAGGCCCACCCAAAGGATTTGGCCGCCCTCTCTTGACCTGACCACCACCCGGACGCTAAAATCCGTGTATTGTGATTAATATACTGTTCGCCAATGTGTTCATCTTCATGTTTTCCAAAGGAAATAGCTGATGCGGCATATTGCCTCAAGCTATCAGCAATTATAGGAGCCGCCGATTTGCCATAATATCTTCGACTATATTCTAATCGATGTTGGTCAATATCAATTGTTCCATACTTCCAAAGATATGCAATGAAGTCTAGATAGTAGGTATGAGGTTTAATATTCGATACATTAATCATCCAATAGGTATTTCCATCCTTTGCCAAAATATTTTCTAACTCACCTTTAAAAAACTCCGGCGAATTCGTCGCCATAGTAATATGATTGGCTCCCTGTAGGTCATAAAAAGAGACATGATAATAAATACCTTGTCGGCCCATTCCCTTTATCGGCTCTGAGTTGACACGAGGATTGTGAAGGTCCTGACGTCTTGAAACCATCTTACCGTATCCATTATCTGCCCATACCTTTATGACATCCTCCGGAATCTCCAACCATCCGTCGCGATATAACTCCATTGTTTCTCCGTACAGATTGACACAGCATTTACCTTCTGACTGTTCGCTTTTGACCAATTCATACTGTTCTCTGATTAAGCGACTTAGGAGTTGTCCACGTTCTTTATCACTAGCATATCTAGGATCATTTACCCAAAACGGACAATCGCCCTGACCTCGAAAGCCTAAACTCCATACGACCTTCATGTCTTTTTGCAGCAAAATAGCCTCTTTCCAAAGTTGGCGAAAAAGGTCCGGATGTTCATCAAAGGAAGGATTTAAGTCAGGAAAGGCCCTAGAAAACATTTGGCCTCCAAGAGGTTCTGCATGATGCTGAGAAATCCATAAGCCCATATCCGAGGCAAGTTGTCGATACTGTGCTGAACTTTTATCCGTTCCGGGAATTGTTATATTGCCTCCGCATCGAAGCAATGCCTCAAAAACCATTTCCCACGGATAATCTTCATCACCATTCACCTTCCATGGTTTAATTAGCACTTCATCATTAATAAACCATCCTCGAAAATCTACTTTGTAGTCCGGATTTTGGTATGGTTGAATGGGAATTAAAACCGATTCCGTTTTATGAAATTTTTGGTCATTCCAAAACCAAAAAGGTGTAATCTTTAGAAAGTGTTGGCTGATAAATAGAAGGGCATATGTGAATCCTAATGCATCACTTGCTTTGATTTGCATTTCCATCTGCTCCGAAAATACTATAACATAGCCTTCTTCGCTAATGGTATCATCAAGAATAAGACGAATGGTTGATGAAGCTCCATCCGTCTTATGAAGAACAAATTGTATGTCTCGATACATTCGTTTTATACTACGCAAAATAACTTTATCGTCAAGATTGGTTATGATACGCGTGTTACTGGTTAAAATAAATGCTGGTTTTTTCATAATCTAATCCTTTTTTATCTACTCAACAAAAGTTCTTAAACGAGCTTCTTGTTCTATTCTAATAAAAAAAGATGTAAAAAAACAGTCAAAAAAGTGTGTATCTTGTTGATTTTAATATGTTTTTACATAAATTTATCTAGTCAATCCCTTTTCCCGAATCATTGACATCTAAAATTTCCGATGGATAGGGTTCAAAAATTGTCTGTTGTTTAAGGTATTTTTCGTCAAAGCGAATAACCCATGCATGAATAATAGCAATCGGAACACTAAAAGGTACTTTTTTCATGTGATATTTTTCTAAAGTATCTAAAAAGTATGCCTTCTCACTAGCTGATAAATCTTTTTTAAAATATCCAAATAGGTGCATGAGCATATTAATATTCGTACCGCGTCGTAAGGGTTTTTCTAAACTTCGTCTTAATAAATCTGCATAAGAATTAATGACATCATTCACTTTTTTATTCTCATGATTCGCAACAATTTTCCCTAGTTCTCTTTGACGCATTTGATGATATGCCATCAGCAAGTATTTATTCTTGCTATGAAAATCAATGAGTGCCTTCATAGTATTCTTTTCAAGGACCTCATCAAAGGCCATCAAGGTATATATCTGTGTTAAAAAATGTTCACGAATATTATAATTCATCAAACGTCCTTCATCTTCAATCGGATATCCTTGGTAATTCTCCAAAATAACACGACCAAAAAAACCTGTTGTTTTATCTCCTGTTGAAGGTGCTTTCCCAAAGGTTTTATAGGTCTTAACATCTTTGATTCCACATGATGGCGAACGACTTTTAAGAATAAACCCATGAATATTTCGCTCTTTTAATTGACTGACATATTCTTTGGAATAGGCTTCCATTTTTTCCGTTACATCGACCCCTGTCTGGGACGATACAAGAAGTTCAGTATCTTTTGGTTTAATGATGCGTATTGCTTCTCTTGGTACAGGAAGCCCTATTTCTACTTCCGGGCAAGCCATGACAAAGTCAACATAATCTTCTAATTTTTTTATGAATATACTACTTGTTTGACTTCCATCATAGCGACAATGTCCATGTTCAATACATTTACTTAAAAATACTAAGGGTTTTCTTTTCAACTTGCATTCTCCTTTAACTGATCCTTAAGTTTGGTTAAGACCATCTCTGTTGCTGCAATCGTTGCATTATTTCTTGCTAGGAAAACATCTCCACGGCCAACCCAATCCTGACCTTGATATTCAAACAAAGTATGAATTGTTGTTTCTAATATATGAATATCTTCCTCGATATCTCCTGTTAGTCCTGCCATGGTAAATCGATATGTTTTATCGAATTGATCCTTATAAATGTCTTCATAAATGTCAAAATGATTCATTTGAAACCTCCTCTGTTAATAGATAGGATAATGCCACTGCGCCTTTTCCTGCGCTGACAGCAATAACTGACGATGTTTCTGTAATATATACCGGTGGTTTTCCAATAATTGTTTCCATCTTATCCGATAATCGTTTAGCCCCATCTTCATTATTTACATGGACAATATTGTACTCCGCAATTTTATGATTTTTCATGATTTTTTGAATATATTTTACTAACTTCTTATTACTTCCTTCAGTCGAAAAAGCAATGCCATCAATAACACCTTGCCCTTCCTCATCGAGTGTAATAATTGGAGTCATACCGATGAACTTTGCAATTTTTCCGGCACGAAGACTTAGTCGACCTGATTTAATCATATTATCTAGCGTAAGCACTTGAACGAGTATTTTACTGCGCGCAGTATCTGCTTGAATCTTATCAACGATATCATCATGCGTCATCCTCTTAGATATATACTCTGCACATTTTTTTACTAATAAGCCTTGCGCCCCTGAATTTTGCTTTGTATTAACGATACTAATTTTAAAATTAGACTTTTTGAGTTTTTCTGCAACCTTGGAAAAATTATTATAGGTTCCACTTAAGACTTTGGAAACCGTTAATACGATAACCGAATCATAATAGGAGGATAAATAATCCAAAATATTTTCAATCTGTTTGGGTCCGGGTTGGGAGGACGTTGGCAAGACGTTATCTTCCTTTGATAGATCAAGCAATGTTTTTGCACGAATCGTCAACTTATCCTTATAGGATATATTTTTATATAAAATATCTATATGTACGATATGAATCTGTTCATCATCAATAATTTCTTGTGGAAGGTCTGCAATACTATCGGTTACTAGCGCTATTTGACTTTTTCGATGATTCACAACGGTTTCTTGCTTAAACATATCATCTATTTTTTGAAAAACCATGGTTCCTTGCTGGTATAGATATTCAAATACTTGAGCCGGTTCATTTGTATGTATGTGAATCCGAGACTTTCTTGTATTGCCCGCAACAACTACCGAATCACCAAAAGTTTTTAAAGTCTCTTTAATGGCATGCTGTTCAATACCTATACCTTCAATAAGACATTCCGTACAATATCTGTATTCGTCTTCGCCTGTATGATTCATCTCTATAGGCGTAAAAAGTGTATCATTGATTGTATCAATAATGATTGATTGATCTAAACTCGCCCCATTCTTGAGGAAATACAAAGCGCCTTCAACAAAAAACGTAAATCCTTGGGCTCCAGAATCCACCACACCGGCTTTGCGTAAAACTTCTAATTGTTCTTTTGTCTTTTTTAAGGCACTTTGGGTGTGTTCAAACGCATATTCAAAAATCTCCGAAATAACATCCTTATTTGTTGCCGCATGCATGAGTGCTGTTCCCCATTCACGCATAACAGATATCATCGTTCCTTCAACGGGATTTTCAATAGATTCGTATGCATATTTAACCGCCAAATTACTTGCTTGTGCATACTCCTGAATAGAGATTGTATCTCGATCTATAACTGATTCGCTTAAACCGGTTAAGTATTGCGCAAAAATAATGCCCGAATTTCCTCGTGCGCCATAAAGTGCTGCATCCGCAACAGATTCTAACGTGGCTTTGACCGTTTCTTTTTCCTCTGATTGATGAATAATCGTTCGCATCATTGATGCTAAATTACTTCCTGTATCACCATCTTGAACCGGAAATACATTAATTCGATTTAACATTTCTTTATTATCAATAACTTTATGTGCTCCATGCAGAAATAAATCCAAAACTTGCCTGCTTGTAATCACCATAAACAACCCTCCGTTATATTCAGTATCAGATATTGAATAATAGTTACTATTTCTTCTTTCCCTCTTTATAATATCACATTTTGTGTTATTCAACAAGAAATATATTATCTTCTAGCTATATAGATTGACAAAGAGAACACTTTTTATTAACATACTTATTATGTAGCGAAATAAATCGAAGAAACTTAGGTGACCTCATGAAAAACCACTTCCAAGTTATAAAAACTGCATTCCCCCATACAATTCCGGTCTTGACTGGTTTTAGTTTTTTAGGTATTGCCTATGGAATTTTAATGAACTCCAAAGGTTATGGTATCGGTTGGATATTTTTGATGAGTTTTATAGCTTTTGCAGGTTCAGCCCAATATGTTGCCATATTGTTTTTAACGAGCGTTTTTAATCCGCTTTATGCCTTGCTTGTAACGCTCATGGTCAATGCTAGACATATCTTTTATGGACTTTCCTTTTTAGATAAATATGAAAACACCGGACGATTAAAGCCCTATCTCATTTTCGGCCTTTGCGATGAGACTTTTTCAATTCTATGCGCTATTGATCCACCGGAAAGTGTTGATAGAAAATGGTTTTATTTTTATGTCACCTTACTTGATCATAGTTATTGGGTTATGGGTTCAGTTATAGGTGGACTCATTGGAAATATGCTTTTAATAAACACAACAGGGCTTGATTTTGTATTAACGGCACTCTTCGTCGTCATTTTTGTTAGTCAATGGAAAAAAGCAAGCAATCGCAAACCAGCTCTCATCGGAATCATAAGCTCTGTTCTTTGCTTATATATTTTTGGTCCCGATCATTTTATCCTTCCGTCCATGCTTCTTATCTTAATCACTTTATCAATAACCAAAAAGGAGAGCGCATTATGACATTAACTTCACTTCAAACTCTCATCATTATACTTATGGTGGCACTTGGAACAATGATCACCCGCTTTTTGCCTTTTATACTTTTTTCCAATCCAAAATCAAAGAATGCCTATGTTCGTTACTTAGGTCAAGTTTTACCCTATGCAGCCATCGGGCTCCTTGTTGTTTATTGTTTAAAGCATCTTCGCTTTGACCAAGTCAGTCATTGGATTCCAGAGCTTATTGCCATTGCTTATATTATCTTCATTCATTCCTGGAAAGAAAATGTTTTGCTTAGTATCGGAACAGGTACAATTCTATATATGTTGCTCGTTCAATATGTTTTTATTTAAAGGAGACTCTGATTATGAAACGTGTCGCAGTTATTAGTGCTATTCTAGAAAAACCTGAAGATACTCAAATAATTTTCAACAAAACCGTTGCCAGTTACAAACATCTTATTCGTGGACGCATGGGGTTACCACTTGTCGACGAAGATCTTTCGGTTATTTGTATCACGGTCGTTGGAGAACTTAATGAAATTAATAGCCTCACAGGCAAACTAGGAAAACTACCTAATATTCAAGTCAAAACATCCATATCAAAGAAAGAACTCCTTTAATTAGTCTGAAGTATACTCAGACCAAGTCCCCTTACTCTCAAACTTGGACTTATATAAAACTTCATCAGCATTATGCAATAATTCGTCATAGTCGGTCGGCCATTCTTTAATCCAGGTCAAACCACCAGAAATATATATTTGACGTACGATTTGATCAGGAAAAATGAGGGGTGATTTTTGTAAATACTCATAAAAACGATCTATCGTTTCACGAATCATGACTTTGTTGTCAAATCCATGCAAGAGTAACACAAACTCATCGCCTGACCGACGTCCTAAAAGCATTTGATCTCTATCTGCGATTATTTGAAGACGGTTGGCACTTTCACGAATGTAATAATCTCCCCATTTATGTCCATATGTATCATTAATATGTTTTAAATTATCCAAATCAAACATAAGAAGCGCCGCCGTTTTTATGACTTTATTTCCTAAAATTTTATTCATATAGCTTTTAAATGCTCGATGATTTAAAACATTTGTCAGCCCGTCTAAGTCTCGCTCTTGTCGAATCTCATGCTTTTGTCGCACTTCCTCTGTGACATCTTGAATAATACCAATAAGAACATAATCCATTTCTATTTTTTTTAATTTAATCCATTTCTCATCTTTACCTTCAATATGAAATATATCATCTTCTTCATCTATTGGGTTTTGTGTGATTTCTTTTAAAAATTCTTTGAATTTTCTTTTATCTGTATGGGACTCACCAACAATTCGCAGAAATTGTTCTGTTAAAAATACTTGATCGCTACTTTCTCGAATTTCAAATGCACCGATTGGCATGTCCAGCAAACTAATAATACGTGATAGTCTTGATGCTGAATCAATGCGTTCCCGGCTGACCTCTTCCATAGCAAGAGCTAAATCATCCACCTCTGCTAAACCTGTTTTTTCAATATTCAGTTTTTCATCTCGGCGATTTTCACGTACGCTTTTCGACAGCTTCACTATTGGCTTTGCAAATCGATAACTAAAAATAAAACCACCTAGAATACCTACAATTAAGGAAAATATAAAGGCATAAGCTAATATTTTTTGAATTCGATAGACATAAGAAAACCGATCATCTTCATGCATCATCCCAGCTAAAAACCATGATTCTTCTTCAAACGGTGTATTGGGACGGTAAAGATTGATTTTTTTAAGACTCAAATATATTTTTTCTCTTCCTTCTTGATTTATCAGCCGAAAAATCTGAGCTTCGTCATTTTCTTCTTCAATAATAAGTGCTTCATCCGCTTGGTAAACAAGCATATATCCTAATGAATTTTTCAACTTAATATCTGTTGCCGGTAAAAGCTGTGTTAAATAATTCAGTGTTATTTCTATCCCTACAACCCCTCTTAATTCTCCATTTGAATCAAAAATCGGCATGGAATAGGTTATAATCTCTAAGTCTTTTTCGGATAAATTAAAGGGTTGACTCCAATATCCTAACAAAGTCGAGTCATAGCTAAGATCTGCCTGAGCATAGGGCTTAGTTATATAATCACTATTTTCTTCATTTAACACAAGATCATAACTCCATGTTTGGTCTAATGGAATTTTATACTCTTTGGCGATTTCAGATGGTCCTACAATCATATATAGGTCTTTGTTATCATAATCATTTGCTAAAGGATCATAGTCTCTGATGTGAATCGCTGAAAAGCTCTGATTAGAAACTTCTAGCGGTTGGTCAATCAACACCAAGAATGCACCTGTTCCTTTTGATGCCCGGAGCATATCCATTACATTCTGCGAAAGATTTTGTATTTGTTCTTGATTTGATTTCGAAGGTTGGGAAAGTTCATCGGATATTTGTCGTAAAAAAGGATCTAAATTCGTCCATCGATTTTTCATTTCCAATTCAAGATATGCTTTTCTACTGTCAACTTTATTTTGAAATGTTTCGTACGCATTGAGGCGGGCATGTTTTATAACCCCACCGAATATCAATGCAGCTAATATAAAAATTGATTGAATAATAATTATACTCACAGCAAAAGCCGGCAATTTTATAATTATTGAATTTTTTTGTCTAAATCCATTTTTCATATACTGCCTTCTTTCACTATTCTAATATACGATCTGCTTCTTCTACCAATTGCTGATACCATTGCAAAAACGCTTCTTCTGAGACCAGCTCCTTAATCCGTTCTTCTCGCGCCTGTCCTTTTAATCCTTCTGATTTCATACGTTCTAAATCACGTTGTACTTTATTCGACAAATGGGACTCTAATAAAAGCCGAATTTCATAACTACCTTCAAACGGTTTATTATTGTAAAATTTAAAGGCTTCAAACATTTTAACGGTTGAACGAATGGAAGCTTCAATGGTTGGATTATTAATCTCTTCCTCTTGCATTGTTTTGATCATAAGGTCTTCATTAAGAGCCTCTTCTTTTACCGGAATATATCCTGTTGAGATTGCAAAACGAATATTTTGCTGTGTGTCGGTAAACCATCGCAAAAATTCTGCAGCCGCGTACTCATGCGTATAATTACTTTTTATCATACACATTCCCGCACCTTGTTGAATCGCAAAAGCTTGTCCTTCTTGAAAGTAGGGGTATGGCATTATTAACGGTTCAATAGACTCGACATGATTTTGACTGAATGTGACTTCAGAAGGAAAGTATGTTGCCCCCGCTGTAGAACCGGTGTAGGCCAAAACAGTTCCCGTTTTAGCATCATCTGAGCTAAATCTTCCTGTCTTAACAAAATAACCATGTATATAAGGAACATAAAAATAATCCCAGATCTTTCGTGCAACTGTTTTATCCAGATTAAACTTTACATCATTATCTTCTGTATATGTAAATATCTCTGTACCTAATTGCATGGCTGCTAACAAAATATAGTTGGCATTTGAATCAATACCAAAAAAACCTTGGCCTGTTTTCTCATAATAACTTTTTGCTACGTCTGTTAGTTTTTCCCAAGTCTTTAAATCTTCTTGTTCAAAACCATTGTCTAGAGCAAATTTATCCCAGTAGGTTTTATTCACATAAAGGCTTTCGGAAGATTTTGCAACTGGCATAATGTATAAACGTTCATCGGATAAAAAACGTCCTTCTTCAAGAAATTCTTGTCGAAATTCTTGTAACTCTTCTAAAGTAAAATAGGTATCCAAAGGAACTAATTCGCTCACTTCATGGATACGAATCGCATTGTCAGGATAAGCTGCAAAAATATCCGGCATAGGAGCAGCTCCAATCGTGGCATTTGCCGATTTATAACGTGAAAAAGACTGTAATTTAATACAGTCTTTCATTCCGCCATTGTTTAGGCGCTAAAAGCGCAACAATAGTAAACAATTCTAATCTTCCCAATAACATAAAGAAAGTCAAAACCATCTTACTAGGATAGCTAAATTCACTAAAGTTACGCGTTGGACCGACAAAATCAAATCCTGGCCCAATATTACTTAGTGAGGCAACCACTGCACTTGCTGCACTAACAATTCCTATGTCTTCAAGTGATATAAGTATTGTTCCCATTACAAAAATAAAAATGTACAGTGAAAAAAAACTGGTTATACTCGCAGTCATATCACTTGCTATCAGCCTTCCGTTTAATTTTATCGGAATAATTGCTCTTGGATGAAATATTTTTGATATTTCACGTTTTATGAGCTTTAATAACACTAGAACACGAATATGTTTGATTCCACCACCTGTTGATCCTGCACATCCACCAATAAACATCAGTAAAAATAATATTGATTTACTAAAGGTTGGCCATACATCAAAGTCTGCTGTTCCATATCCCGTAGTTGTGATGATTGAACTTGTTTGAAATAAGGCATCTCGTAGTGCCAATCCAAAGTTCTCATATGATGTAGTAAATATATTTAAGGTAATTAATATTGTTGCTACAATAACAATTCCAACATACAATCGTAGTTCTTCATTTTTTAAAACTTCTTTCCATTTCTTTTTATAGAGCAAATAGAACAAGGAAAAATTAGTACCGGCTAATAACATAAACACTGATATAACCACATGAATATAGGTACTATCATAAGCTCCAATACTAAGATTTTTGGGAGAAAATCCTCCGGTTCCAACCGTACCAAATGTATGCAAACTTGCATCATATAAGCTCATTCCGCCAAACATAAGTAATATAATCTCAAGTAACGTAATCGATATATATGTTATGTATAAAATTTTTGCTGTATCTTTTATTCTTGGCACCATTCGATCAGATATCGGCCCCGGACTTTCCGCTTTAAATATTTGAAAACCACCAACACCCATCATGGGTAGAATAGCCACTGTAAAGACCAATATCCCCATTCCACCAATCCAATGGGTAAATGATCGCCAAAACAATATTCCTTTGGGTAACATCTCAATATCCGTAACAATTGTTGCTCCTGTTGTTGTCAATCCAGATACTGTTTCAAAAAATGCGTCTATAATCGAAGGAATACTTCCCGAAATCACAAAAGGAAGGGCTCCAAAAACCGAAGCCAGAAGCCATCCAAATGTAACAATAGCTAACCCTTCTTTTACCTTGATCTTATGACTCCTCGTTTTTCTTCTCGATAAAACAAGGCCAACGGCAAGAGTCAAGATAATAGTTATAATAAAGCCAATTCGATCCGTGCCTCTATGATACAAAGCAATAAAGAAGGCCGGAAGCATCATTAGTCCCTCAAGAACTAATAAATTTCCTAAGACCTTGATTACGATTCCAGAATTCACTGAACAAACCTCCTTTATTGTCTTTTAAGAACACATCTATTGCAGGCACATCTGGTAATAGACACAAAATAATAAGTCGATCTTTTGCATGAATGACTGTTTGTCCATTTGGTATGATTACTTGATTGCCATGAACAAGAGCGCCAATAATAATTCCTGTCGGAAGCTCCAATTCCATGATTGTCTTACCAACAACGGAAAGGCCTTCAGCGATTTCAACTTCCGTCACTTCCGCTTGACCTCCCAACAACAAGGACACAGAGAGAACATGTTCACTCCGTGTATACTTTAAAATATCGCTGGCTGTAATATTTACTGGATTCAAGGCGACATCAATTCCTAGTTTATCTACAACATGCACATAATTTCCTTTACTTATTTTCGCAATGACTTTATTGACGCCAGATTGTTTGGCCATAAGGGACATAAGCAAATTTTGCTCATCAAATCCTGTTGCACCAATAAATGCATCCATTTCATGTAATTCTTCTTCTTCTAGCAAGTTAATATCTGTGCCATCACCATGAATAATGAGTGCATATTTTAATTTTTCAGTCAAGTATTTGCAGCGCTCACGATCTTGCTCAATGATTGTCACATTAATATTTGCAGCTAGTAATTCTTTGGCCAAATAATAACTGACTTTACCACCACCTAAAATCATAACTCGTTTTATTTTTTTCCTCTCCACTTCTACTTGGAAGCGTAATGCCAAATTATTGATACTATTTCGCTTACCAATAATGTGAAGCACATCTTCCTCCATTAACTCTGTTAAACCGTTAGGAATAATCACCTCACCATCTCGAACAATCGCAGCTATAAGAAGGCCTTCCATAATAATATCGCTAATGTCCATAATCCTTTTTCCGATTAATGATTTAAGATATTTAATTCTTACATCAACCATTTGTACTTTACCTTTAGCAAAATCTCCCGAATAAAAGTAATAATTCTTTAATAAATATCGAACTATCTCATTCGAGGTTGCTGAATCTGGATTTACAATATGGTCAATTCCCATTTCTGCTTTTATAAAATCAAGTTGTTCTGTATACTCAGGATTTCTGATTCGTGCAACTGTTTTATTGCATCCCATTTTTTTTGCTAAGGTACAAATAATCGTATTTTTTTCGTCACTATTCGTTGATGCAATTAAAAGATCATACTTCTCAATATTCAATTCTTTTAGAATTTCCATCTCAATTCCATTTGCATTAACTGTCAAAACATCTAAGTGTTCATTAATACGTTCAACAACTTTTGGATTGGAATCAAGCAAAGTTACATTAATTCCAATATTAATCATGGCTTCTGCTAACTTATATCCTAGTTTTCCAGCACCAACAATTATAACCTTCATTTTTTCCTCCAAATATATCTTGTTATTGTATCACATACCACTTATTGTAACACAATTTTCAAAAACAATAACAATAAAGACAAAATACAGTCCTATACCTGGTATGTACATGACTGTATTTTTTATTATTTATGTTCAATTTTCGATGTCACATAATGATAAAATTCATCTTTTTGTGCGCCTAAGACATCATCTGTTAAAATAAAACCATGCCTTGAAGAAGCAATTAGTACTAACATACCGGGTTTTTGTGACATACCTTTTATGGATTTCCATTCTATGTGTGAAAATTCTTGCTCAGTCTTTATATGCACACCTTTTTCATTAAAACTCAATTCAATCTCACCAGGTACTTTACGCACTTGTTTGTTTGCTTTGAGGTAAACTAGGCTAGGCTGAATCACCGTAAATATACCAATTCCAATAATTAAAAGAATTTTAATTCCTAGGTTAACTTGAGCCCAATATTTAAAAGTTAATAAAACCATAGCAATGGTAAAAATGATATTAACAAATCCAACCATAGAGCCATATGTTCCATACATTGACAACTTCCACAAATCCAAGGCTTTCGTTGTATACTTAAACGTAAATTTCATATTCTTCATTAGGCAAATAAGTTAGGCAGCCACATGCTAACCTGAGGAATAAAGGTTACAAGTAACAAGGTAATAATCATTAGAAGATAGAATGGGAATGTTGCCTTAACGACCCGTTCCATTTCCACCTTCCCAACGGCCGACCCAATAAATAGCACGGCACCTACCGGTGGTGTTAATAGACCTATTCCACAGTTAAGAATAACCATAATACCAAATTGAATGGGATGAAGTCCAATTGATGTTGCAATTGGCAATAAAATTGGTGTTGCAATCAAGATAATCGGAGCCATATCCATAATACATCCTAAAACAAGAAGAATTAGGTTTAATAATAAAGCCAATAAAATCGGATTATCTGTAATATTGATAATTGCACTCGCTGCTTTTGTCGGAACATGTAAGCGAGTCAATAAATATCCGAAAATACTTGATGTTGATATCAATATAAGTACAATTGATAAGGTTTCAATACAACCTTCTAATACATTCCAAACACCTTTCCAATCAAGGCCTTTATAGATAAACACACTAACAATTAAGCTATAAATAACTGCGATCGCTGCAGACTCTGTCGCTGTGAATACACCACCAACAACACCAACAACAACAATAAGCACAGCGGCTAATGCCCAAAAAGAAATGCTAAATTGTTTAATTAGGTTAATAACACTAAATTTATCGCCTTTAGGATATTTTCTTTTTACGGAAATAATATAAGAACCAATCATCAAGGTGATCGCCAAAAGCGCTCCCGGTACATATCCTGCTAAGAAAAGACTACCTACGGATATACCACCTGCCGTTGTTGCATAAATAACCATATTATGACTCGGTGGAACCAAGAGACCTTCACATGAGGACGTAATTGTTACTGCCGTTGAAAAATCATCATCATACCCTTGATCAACCATCATAGGAATTAAGATACTTCCAAGGGAAGCTGTATCAGCAGCAGCTGAACCAGATATACCTCCAAAGAAATAGGATGCCACGATGTTCACCATAGCCATACCTCCGCGCATCCATCCTACAAACGCATTGGCAAGTGCAATAAGTTTATCGGATATACCACCGGCACCCATGAGCACTCCCATGGTAATAAAGAAAGGAACGGCCATAAGACTAAATGAACTTATGCCCTTAACCATTTGTTGGCCAATGGTTGTTAATGGTAATCCTTGATACATTAAGGTTAATACAGAAGAAAGCGCCACTGCGTATGCAATAGGAAATCTTAGGAAAACCATGACAAAAAAGCTACCAAGTAAAATTAATATCGCTATACTTTCCGGATTCATATCGCTTTTTCCTCCTTCGCTATATATATACCTCTAATATGATTATATATTGACTCTACTTCAAATACTAACATTGCAACTCCCGCAACCGGAATTGGAAAATACATCCAAAATCTAGAAAGATTGGGAAGACTTACATAGGTTCCTCTTGAACCAATTTGTAGGGCATATTGCATACCCACAACAATCATAACAACCGCTAGCCCGGAGACTGCAAAATCTGCCAAAAGATCTAAGATAAGAAGTAACTTCTTGGGCAAATATCGATCAAAGGCTGTCATGCGAATATGGGAACCTCTACGAATAGCTAATGCAGCCGAAAGAACTGCTAGATATGCCATACACGTTAATACAACCTCTTCGCTCCATGAAGGATCCGGAACAAATGGTATGTATCGTCCTGTAACAGCCATTGTAGTAATTAAAATATCCACGATTAATAATAGTTTACATATAAACAGAACCACTTTATACATTAAATCATATGCCGGTTTTATCTTATCAAATTTAGAAAAAATTTCTGGCATGCCTTACCTCCTTAATACAATCAAACACAAAGGAGGATTCCTCCTTTGTGTTTGGTTATCATTTAGATTGTTTTAGATTTTATTGAAAATCAAGGATTTGTTGATATAATTCAGTGTTATCTTTTGTCGCTTCAGCTATAACATCTTTTGTAGCTTCTTGCCATGGAGTGATATCATTAACTTCAACAACATTGATTCCTTCTTCAATTAATCCTGCTAAAACTTCATTTTCAGCTTCTTCTGAGATTTCTCTATTGAATTGAGATGCGTATGCACCAGCTTCCATTAAGATATCTTGTTGTTCTGCTGTTAAACTATCCCAAGCTTCATCAGTAATAACCACTTGAATTGCACCAAGAGTATGACCATCAAGAATTATGTTTGGCGCCACTTCTTGGAATGCGTTTGATTTATAGTTTGCAATTGGTTGTTCCGCACCATCAACAACACCTGTTTGTAATGCTGAATATAATTCTCCAAAAGATACAACTGTTGGAGATGCACCAAGGCCTTCAACCATACCATTCATTACTGGGTCATTTGATACACGTAACTTTAATCCTGCTAAATCTTCCATACCACTAATGTCTTGCGTTGTAAAGAAATGACGGAAACCTTCTTCACCATAGAATAATCCTCTTACACCACTACCATTTTCGTGTGGCTCTAATAAGAATTCAGGCGCTAAATCAGATGTAGCAAAACTCCAGAAATGCTCACGATTAGCAAACGTATAAGGAACGGATAATAATTTTGATTTTTCACCGCCGTAACTTGTAAGTGCAAATGCTGAGATACGAGACATATCAATCGTACCACCACCACCAAGCATTGTATCAAGAACGTCATTTTCTGATCCTAAAACACCACTTGCTTGAATATCAATTTTAATCGTTCCGCCTGAAAGTTCTTCCACTTTTTCTTTGAATGCTGTACCTGTTTGGCCAACAATCGTGTCTAATGGGTTAACTTCTGCGTAAACAAAAGTGATTTCAGGTTCAGCTGTTGCCGCCTCTTCTTCAACCTCTTCTGCAATATCTTCTGTAGCCTCATCTACTGTGTCCTCTGTTACATCTGGTGTTGTGTCTTCTGTCTCTGTTGGGGACTGTAATCCACAACCTGCAATTGAAACCATCATTACCAAAACAAATAATACTGCTAAAATTTTCTTTTTCATGTTTCCCTCCTATGATTAATAAATATTTCTGTTTTGTTACTTTTACATTATAGCATATTATTTTTTTCTAGAAATAGCACTCAAAAGTTTTATCCTAGCATATTTTCGCCATTGTGCTAGTCTGGATTTATGAATTTTGTCCTATATTCTGTTGGCGTTATACCTTCAGATTTTTTGAAAACACGTGTAAAATAATTGGGATCCATATATCCCACCCGATATGTTATATCTTTAACTGTCAATTGAGGAACACGCAAAAGCTCTTTTGCCTTTGCTATTCGCACATTTGTCAAATAATCCGTGAAGCTCGACTTAAAGGTCTTTTTAAACATTTTGCCAAAATAATAGGTACTAAAGCCAATCTCAAAGGCTACATCTTCTAATGTAATCCCCTGATCATAATTTTCTTCAATATACTCAATCGCTTTATCTAATACTGTCATTGTTTTATTATCTTTTTGACTTTCAATCTCTTCTAAAATACCATATAGATACCTATGGATGTATCTCTTGGCCTCCCCTTGGGTTTCGATGTTCTTTAAATCATCAAAAATATATTCCGGCACGGCATGCTTTAACTGACTTTCTTTATTCAAATATCGATTTAACAAAATAAAAAATTCATAAAGTTTTAACCGAATTGCATTCATATCATTGCTTGCATATATGATAGTTTCTAAGATATAATCCGAAATCCGAATCATCTCATCTTCTTTTCCATTAAAAATACTCACACATAGTTCATGTTCTTTGAAATCTGTACTTGAAATACTCACATTAATATCATCGGCGTTATCAACTAAATCAATCAACATATTTCGTGCAGATGCTTTTGCTTGCGCAAAGGATTTCCATAGTTCTGATATTTGATTATAGGGTTCACCGAAACCATAATAAATAGGAATTTCTAGTTGATCGTTAATATCGTCACTCACCATATGAACTTCATCCTCAATGGTACGAATAATTTGCAAGCGTTCGTCCTTATCATAATTAAAAACAAAAAGCTGAGATGAAAATTATCTTCATGACAGCCTTTGATAGTTTTGAATATGCTCATGAGGCTATTAAAATTGGCGTTGAAGAATTTATTGTAAAACCGGCATCAAAAGAAAAAA
>Ga0163223_100025_pt1 | contig 85938 bp, 73 predicted proteins | sample MSEWel2016_02_17_2_FD_113147 | JGI IMG/M metagenome (GOLD analysis project Ga0163223, IMG submission 113147) | Subsurface microbial communities from deep shales in West Virginia, USA - MSEEL Well Study Marcellus 5H_2016_02_17 ...
GCGCTCTTCCTTAAAAAACTAAAAGCGGCCATCAAGAACCTGCTGAGATTAGAATTATTTGATAAAAACATTTTGCTGGTTCCAATATCCAACTCATACGGTGTGTAGAAAATCAGCAGACCCTACTTTAGATGGTATTCAGATATGTTCTGATGCTTTCTATTCGCCCAAAAGCTAGGCACAGTAAAAAATGCACGGCTTGAAGAAATGTAAAATTACTTGCTTACGATATAAAATCAGCACACTGCTTGTCAGGGTGCTGATTTTTTGTTTCTGAATGTAGCAAATGAAATTAAACAGTAGATGATACAATTAAAACTAGTTTGGCTTTCATCTTATCTGTTATTAAAGTAATGTCGACAAATTTCTATTCGCACGGAGGAATCAAAATATCGATATTTTTCGATAAGCTGTTTTACATCAGGTATGCATTGTTTAAAAATGAAATAGTATACTTTTGTTTGCTATACTAATCTTTAAACAAAAAAGAGCATGAAAAAATCAACTTTGCTAACCGTTGTTTTTTTGGGGCTCATACAATCAGTATGGGCAGGTGGTATCTTAACAAATGCGAACCAAAGCGCGCAGTACATCAGGATGCTTTCCCGAAATGCCTCAACCGATATCGATGCGGTTTACTTCAATCCGGCAGGACTAGTAAAGCTAAACGACGGCTGGCATTTTTCGTTCAATAATCAAAGTATTTTTCAAACTCGCACGATTGAAAATAAGTATCCCCTGTTAAATGATGAAACCTATGAGGGAGGAGTAACTGTTCCGGTATTCCCGACTCTTTTCGCAGCATATAAAACTAACAAACTTGCTTTTTCGTTTGGTTTTGGAATTAATTCCGGTGGAGGTACTGCAGAATATGAAAATGGTTTGCCATCCTTTGAGATACCATTTTCAAATCTACCATCACTTATTTCTGGAATGGGAGTGCCAACCTTAAATTATTCTGCCGATCTTTTTTTTAATGGCAGTTCTGTTTTTCTTGGTTTTCAATTTGGCTGTTCATACGAAATCAGTGATTTTATGAGTATTTCCGCTGGAGGACGACTTTTAGACGCTGTAAATGATTATGAGGGTCACATACAAAATATTTTGATTAACCCTCAGCATCCGGTCGTTAACCCCGATGGGGGGTTTATTCCCGCTACATCTTTTTTTGACGCACTAGGTCAAGATGGCTATGCTCAACTAACAACAAATAAGGAAGTTGATGTGCAGCAAAAAGGGTTTGGGATTACTCCAATAATAGGATTGAATTTAAATTCTGGAGAAAAGTTAAATATTGGCATGCGGTATGAATTTAGGACAACTTTAGAAATGGAAAATGAAACCGAGATTGATGGGACTGGACAGTTTCCTGACGGGGAAAAGTTTAGGAATGATATACCGGCTATCTTGGCAGCAGGGATCGACTATCAATTGCTGGATAATTTCAAACTATCCGGATCGTTCAGTAATTATTTTGACAAAGCTGCTGACTGGTCAGGAAAGGAAAATGACATTGAGAAAAATTACTATGAGCTGGCAGGAGGTTTGGAGCTTCAACTCAACGAGGTAACCACAATCAGTGCCGGGGTAATGCATTCTGAAACCGGTGTAGGTCGGGGGTATCAGACTGATATCAGTTATAGCTTGAGTTCGAACTCTGTTGGATTGGGTGCAAAGTTTAAAGTAAGTGACGCTTTTGATATGGATTTGGGTGTGCTTAACACAGTCTACGAAAATGGTTATAAGGAAATTGAATATGCGGGAGTAGGAACTTACAAAGAGTTGTACGATAAATCGAACCTGGCCTTTTCAATTGGGTTAACCTATCATCTTTTGAAATGAGATATTGATGTTGAATAATGAAAGGCCTCTGCGAGGTCTTTTTTTTGCTAGTGAATTATTGATAATTTTGAGCCCTTACAACTGAAAACTTTAGAATAACGTTTTATGAAGAAATGGACATTTTTTATAGGCCTTATGTTGCCATTGTTTGCTGTCAGCCAATCGGTTGATCAACAGAGCCTGGATAAAATCAGGTCGTCGTTTGTTAAAGACAACTATACCACCGGAATGCAAAACGCATTATCGGCAAATCCAATTACCCAATTAGCCTGGAGTCGCGAAAATGAAGGTTCGGCCGATCATTATTTCACCTATCGGGTTGATGTCTCGGGAATAACCAACCAAAAAAAATCAGGTCGTTGCTGGCTGTTTACTTCGCTGAATGTTTTTCGTCCAATGGCGATATCTCATTTTAAAGTTAGCTCTTTTGAGTTTTCTGAAAACTACCTCTATTTCTGGGATTTGTTCGAGAAAGCCAATTTGTTTCTGAATAATATTGTGGCGACCGCTGACCGGGAAATTGATGATGAGAAAGTACGTTGGTATTTTCGTTCGCCGGTTGACGATGGCGGGCAGTGGATCAACTTTGTAAACTTGGCTAATAAGTATGGTATGGTTCCGCGCGAAGCGATGGAGGAAACCTACTCGAGCGAGAATACAGCCTGGATGACAAAACTACTCAAGCGTAAGTTGCGCGAACAGGCATTGGAACTTCGAGAATTGAAAAGCGCCGGTGAAAACAAGCAAGCCATTGAAGATCGGAAAGTAGAAATGCTTTCGGTTGTTTATCGGATGTTGGCTCTCAATTTGGGCGAACCTCCTGTAACTTTTAACTATCGCTACAAAAACAAAGATGGCGAGCTTGTTGAAGCAGGTAATTTTACGCCAAAATCGTTCATGAACGAAGTGCTTGGAGAAGTTAAACTCAACGATTATGTGATGTTAATGAACGACCCGACTCGCCCGTTCTGGAAGCACTTTGAAATTGAAAATTATCGTAATGTTGAGGAAGGCGCAAATTGGCACTATGTGAATTTGCCAAATGATGTGATTAAGGAATTCTGCATCGAATCGATCAAGAACAATCAAGCCATGTATGCCTCATGCGATGTGGGCAAACAGTTGCGTCGTGATTTTGGAGTGCTGGACGTTGATAACTTTAACTACGAAGCGGTTTATGATGTTCCGTTCTCTATGACAAAAGCCCAGCGAATTCAAAGTCGCGAAAGTGGTTCAAGTCATGGAATGGCACTGATAGCTGTTGAAGTAGATGAGGATGAGCAACCGCTGAAATGGCAATTTGAAAATAGTTGGGGTGAAAAAACCGGAGAAAAAGGGTATCTCACTTTTACCGATGAATGGTTTAACGAATACATGTTCAGAATTGTGGTGCATAAAGATTTTATTAGCGAAAAAGTATTGGGTATTTATGGCGAAAAAGCTGAAATGCTTCCGCCATGGGATCCGATGTTTTAAGTGGAAACAATACAACTAAAAACGGGCAGCTTTAAAGCTGCCCGTTTTGTCTGGATTAAATTAGAACGTGTGGGGTGAAATTGATACTGTTTCACTATTAAAAGTTGTCATCGGGGAAGCCGTCCGTCCCGCGAAAATCAATGAGCCATTCGGTGATCTCGTCGGAGGCGCTGGTTTTATTTTTTTGGTAAACATCGCCGCGTTGTTGGAGTAGATGTCTTGTTAATATATTGTCGCCGACAGTAGCAGTATAGATGGCATAAACCTCAGCTCCGGCATCAGCCATCACTGATTTCTGTTCGGTTAAATCTCCATACCTTGCTTGTTTTGCAAGCTTCGTCATTTCTTTAATGTCACTTCCATCCAATTGGGCAAGCCGGCCTTCTGCTTTGGAAAGATTGCTTTCAAAAGCACTTGTGCTAATTTCGTTATTTTCAGGCCACACCCAATCATCTGGTTTCTCATAGTCATAAACATTGCCCTGCTGATCGATAATGAATCCGTTATGTTGAAATCCCCAGGCATGGTTCACATACTCAAATTGAAAAAAGACAACAATATCATCGTCAACTGCCACATCATCGTGAATACAAGCTGCAGAAATCAGAAAAGGGAATACCAGTAGCAGTATTTTAAATTTATTCATAGCTGTAATCTAAGTTGGTTTGAAAGTATTCGTCGTTATGTTCATTTGCTGAAAAGCTGATCGTCACCGGGCTGTCTTCACTTTCTTGTAGTCGGCTGATGTTGAAGGCTAAGGTGTCTGTGATCCAAGCTTCGCATGCATCGCCGTTGGCATTGTGTTTGAGTTGAAATGTTGGTGGAGGAAGAGGCGGTGTGCCACACGAAGGATGAATTCGAGCCAGATTGAATTCGTGCTCAGCGCAACCACCACTATAACTTAAGTTGACAATGAGCAAGTCGCCTTCAATCAGCACTTCATTGATTGTAACCGGATCGTTCTCCAGACTATCGAAATTATAAAAATACAGATCGACATAATCTTTGGTTTCTGACTGAGAAATACTCTTGTATTTAAAATCATCAACCGGTGTGGCTTGTTCTTCACAACCAAGTAGGAAAACAAACAAGGCGATATAGATTAGTTTATTCATTAAGCAGCGGATTATTAACTTTTCCCATAAATAAAATAGCGTTCGTATCTTTTTCGCGGATAGCGAAAACAAAAGGTCGGTTGACATCAAAAACAGGTTCCGGACCAACAGAAGTCAAATCAAAGGTTACGCCTGTAACAGCTGCGGCCTCAGTGCCCTCTTCGTCGACTTTAATATAGCTTTTATGTTTTACTTCCGAAATATATAAATCTGGAATGTCCGAAATACCTGAGAAGTCAGAAAGAGAAGCGAAGAACGCATCATTCATGCCTAACGCTTTCAGGTTGTCAACTAAGCTATTTGCGTATGCAAATTCAAACTTGGGCAAGTATACTTTTAAATTGCGTTCGTGCAAGTTCTCAAGCAAATCATTCAAATTAGACTGATTCATTTCTGCAATAACATCATCGGTCGAATATTCGTCGGTAGGTAAAAGGATGAGCATGCTGTATTTCTCGCCTCCGTAAGGTAATTCCAGTAATTGAAATTGGTTTGTGCCGGTATAGTTTAATGTTGTCTCATCCAGCATCATCGTTGGAACTTGTAATTCGTTCCCGTTTTCAGTATAAAATGCACGGTCTGCTGTATTGTCTTTTTCAAACTGGTAGGTCCACTGACCTTTAAAATAAATGGCATTCATCAAATACATTACATCATTGGGGGAAACCTGATCGATTATTTTTTCAATCTTATTGTTGGTTTTATCTTTTACCCAACCATTTACCCGGTCGAGCGTAGCAGATGAATTGTTGAAATCCAATTCGTCAACCTCAGCATCGTAATACGTTTGGTTCGTTGAAATGAAATCAGATTTTACACTGAAATCTTTATCGTAAAAAATGGCGTTTGCAATCGATAGTTTTACTTTCGGATCATGATCGGCTAAAGACTCCACCAACGTTTGGTAAGCTGTGTTTACCTGATCGGCCGTAAAACCTGTTTTATGCAACATGGTTTCCATTTGGCTTTTGGTGTCGCCATCGGCTCCATTGTATACCATGGCCAGTGCAAGCGAAATACTCAAGGGTGAAATCATGAGGTTTTTGCCTTCATCCAACTCTGCATTTACCTCTTTAAACAGGTCAAGTCCAAAAGCGTTGTCGGCTTCAATCAGCTCTTCCGATTTCAAATCCAAGTCAATATTGGTCACTTCTCCATCTTCCACAATAATCGAACCTGAGTCGGAGCACGAATTTAGAAGTGGTGAAATCAAGAATAAGCCGCAAATAAGAATAAGGTGTTTCATCGTTCTAATGATTTATTCGAAATGATTTACGTTAATCTAGACTGACGATGGGTGGGAAAGGTTGCGTTTGAGTTTCAAAAAAATAGTTGACAAACTACGCAACCTTTCAGTGGTTTCACCCATCACCATACTGAAATCACCCATTTTGACTGTTGTCAGAGTAAATTAATTAGAACGGATTACGGAATTAATTGCAAACTATGCGGGCATTCTGTTAATTTTGATCTTAATCAATTGATAGTGTTTTGAAAGATCTCAAGCAGATTATTATCGATAGTGCTGCTGGTAAAACGAAGGCACAGGCCAGGTTGTACCAGTATCTGGCTCCAAAAATGTTTGGGGTATGTCTGCGATATTCGAAAGATGAGACTGAAGCAGAAGATAATTTGCAGGATGGCTTTTTAAAGGTCTTTGAAAAAATTGGTTCATTCAGGCACGAGGGGGCGTTTGAAGGTTGGGTGCGACGAATAATGGTAAATGTTGCCTTAGAACGTTACCGAAAAAATCATTTGATGCACCCGGTTGAAGACATGGGGATTTATGATGAGCCTGAGCTAAATGATAATATCATTGCTGAATTGTCAGCAAAGGATTTGCTAAAGATTATTAATGAATTGCCACCACGTTATCGAATGGTATTCAACCTATATGTTATTGAAGGCATGAATCATCAGGAAATAGCAGACGAAATGAAAATCTCGGTGGGAACATCTAAGTCGAATCTGGCGCGTGCCAGAGGAATATTGAAGGACAAAGTGGTGAAGGTTTTTGGAGAAACAGAAAATAATTATTCTGCATGAAAAAGAATAATGATCAATTGGATGAGTTGTTCCGTTCGAAATTAGAGAATTTTGAACAAGAGCCGCCTTCATATATTTGGAGTCGGATTCAGGAGCAGCAGGCGGGGGCGAAACGACGCACTATTTTCTTTTACTTAAAAGGAGCAGGAATCGCAGCAGCTGTTTTATTAGCCTTTTTGTTAGGTTGGCAGTTGCAGCATCCGCATGAAACGGATGTTCCGATTTTAACGGAGCAAAATGAGACGGTTGAAAAACCGTTGTCCAAACCGCTTAACAAGGCGGAAGAAGTTGTTGGAGCTGAATCGACGGATGAATTGAACGAGGAGAAGGATCCGGTTTTAAGCCAGGAGGCACCGATCTTTGCAGAATCCGACCAGAAAGATGAAAAGACCCAGATCGCAAACAACGACGAAGCGAGTATAAATACGGCGGCGAGTTATAGTGCAATCGCCGATGTCTCAAAGGATGAACGACTAATTGTAAACTCCGGAAACAGGAAACAGGAAACGAAATCATTTAGCCTCCTCCAGTTAATCGGAGTAGAGCTAGATGATTCTTTTAAGAAACAAGCTCAATTAGCAGAAACAAATAGAAATTTGCAAACTGAGTCGTTGTTAAGCCAGGTAGAGCTTTCCATGGTTGAGGAAAATGCGCGCTTGCTGGCAGCAAACAAACAGAATGTAGAGTCAGCAGGTTGGCAGGTTGGAGCTATGTTAACACCGGGTTTTGCTGTTAGTCAGAGTTCGCAAAGTAAAGAGTATGCCAGCGCAATGACCTACGACAATTCAAGTGAAGATTTAAACGTAGGAGGTGGAATTTCAGTTGAGTACAAGACCAACAAACGATGGAGTGTGCAGAGTGGGGTTTTCTATAGTAAACTCGGACAAACTTCTTCCAATCAGGCCTATCGCTCATCTGACTTGTTTTATTCTCCGGCGTCTCCCACGGAAGGGGTTCAAAATGTAGTTGAGGATGCTGGATTTTTCAATACGGCTGTTGCGGTTCGCTCAGGAGAAGTAACGATGAACACAGCTGCAGGGGTTATTGCAATAGAAAACCTACCACCCAATGCTAAGCTAAGTAGTGGTTTTGAATCAGCTGATGCAAGTCGTAATATATTGCTTACTGAAACCGAGTTTGAGCAAGATTTTGAGTATATTGAGATTCCGCTAATCTTTCGCTATCAGCTTGTTGATGCTGTTTTTAAAATGCAGTTGTTGGGAGGTTTCAATACGAGTGTGTTAATCGGAAATGAAGCTTATGCCAATAGTAAGGATGGGCGACAGCGAATTGGAGAAACAAGAGATATGAATTCGGTTAATTACAGCACCAGTTTCGGGCTGGGTTTTGGTTACGGAATTACCGATAAGATAAGTGTCCGAATTGAGCCGCAGATAAAGCATTTTTTAGGGTCGTTAAATAGTAATTCTTCAGTCGATTATAAGCCCTATACGGTTGGTGTTTTTACCGGCTTAACCTACGAGTTTTAATGCTTGATGCTCAAGAGAAATATGCTAACAAACAAGCGAGCATTCTAATTTGAATGCTCGCTTGTTTTGTATAATTTCTTATGGCGTATTTCTGTTTCCTACTATGGTATGATGACTTTGTCAATCGCATGAATCACTCCGTTTGTTGCTTGTACATTTGGTATTTCAACAGTTGCGTCATTGATCATCACTCCGCTCGATAAGTCAACTTCAATCGTTTTTCCATTTAAAGTCGGCACCATTCCGTTTGTCAGATCCATTGAGAATACGCTGCCGTCCACAACATGGTAAAGTAAAATTTGAACAAGCATGTCCGGATCAATATCGTCTAAACTGTTTACTTCGGGACCCAGATCGTTAAGTAAATCCAGAAATGCTTGATTTGTTGGAGCAAATACTGTATATGGTCCGCTATCCGCCAGTGTTTCTGCAAGTCCTGCTTTGGTAACTGCCTCAACAAGAATCGAGAATTCAGGATCAAAACTTATTGCTTTTTCAACTAAGTTCATGGACGGGGGGAGTAATACTTTATCAATAACATGGATAACACCATTCAGAGCTTTAAGGTCAGCGATTTCAACTGTCGCATCATCATTAATCATTACACCCGATGAAAGGTCAACTTCTATGTATGCGCCATTGACTGTTTCTACTAGTCCGTTGGACAGATCGCCCGACATGACGGTTCCTGAAACGACATGGTATAGTAAAATGGGTGTCAGTTGTTCTGCTGTTAAGTCATTGATGCTACCTACTCCGAGCTCGTCAAGAAGTTGTTCGAAAGCTTCGTCAGTTGGTGCAAAAACGGTAAACTCGTTTTGAGCTACAGTACTTACTAATCCAGATTTTGCCAATGCAGTAATAAGGTTTTTAAACTTCGGCCTTTGACTTTTAATACTTTGCTTTTTCAATTCAGAATTGTCTCCGTTGTAAGTATCTGGGTCGTCTGTGATTTGTTGAAGAGTTGTTGCAATATCAACAGAAACTGGTGCTTCAGGTACGACAGGATCTTCATCATCATTACAACTGGTAAAAGAGAGTGTGATTAGAGCTAAAACTACTAATGAAATGTACTTGAAAGAATTTGATTTTTTGTTCGCTTGTGTTTTCATGATATTCGTGTTTAGAATTTGTAAGTAAAACACGTAGAACTCACTTGGTGTTTACTGTTTATTTTAAAACGTTAAACAAAAAATATAAAAACACAATAAGTGTTTAATGTTTATAGGCTTTTTTATTAGTTATTTATATTTGTTAATAAATGTGAATATGGGTGGGTTTTATTTTTTTAAAGTCTGATTTGTTTCAATAGTGGGGACTGGATGGCAAGGGGAATCTTCTTAATTCAAGAGATTGTATTGTTGTAGTTGGTCGATTTACAGTAGATTGGATATTGACTCAGGAAAGGGCGAAAGTCACAAGATGTGAGAAAGCGAAATAAATTCTAAGAATAGGTTTTTTGTTTGATGTTTAGCTAAGACTTAGGCCTCAATTTTATCTTGGTTTTTGCTTAGCCATTCTTCAAAGCTCAGTATGTCCGGATTGAGCTGTTTTGAAAATCCTACATCACGCTTGCTACAAAAATCATTTTGGAAATCATGCTTAAACTGGAACATATTCCCAAGATCTTCAGCACCGGGAAAACCAAAGGTGCGATAAACTGCTGCCGGAATATCGTTGTAAACTACAGGTTTTCCTAAAAGTTTGGAGAAACCATCTGCTATTTCCTGACCTGTTAAATGCTGACCTGAAATTCCCACCGATTGGTTCTGAAACCGATCTCCTGCCTTGAAAATACCATAGGCACATTTCCCTATGTCCTCAGCAGCAATGCCTGGTAGTTTTTTATTACCCATCGGAAAAGTGATGGCTAATTTTCCGTCCTGACCTTTTTGTGGCCCCATTCCAAAATAAATGAAATTGTCCCAATAAAAAGAAGTATACAGTAAGGTGTATGGAGTACCGCTCTTCTCAAAATATGAATTGGATTCGCCCTTGGCATCAAAATGTGGAACCTTGTAGAGATCCATTAAGGTTGGCATGCGGTCATCGTCCAATGGAACCCATTTTCGGGTGTCTTCAAGGGTCGACCAAATAACATGCTTTATTCCTACTTTGTTTGCTGCTTCGGCCATGTTTTTTGCATGGGCTTTTTCTTTCTCAGGTGAAAAATGTTCCCAAAAAAAGGTGACACAGTAGGCTCCATATGCGCCTTCAAATGCTTTTGCCAGGCTCTCAATATTATTAATATCAGCCTCGACAACTTCAGCACCAAGCTCAGCTAATTCTTTTGCTTTATCCGATTTGGCATTTCGAGTAATTGCTCGGGCTTTAAATTCGCCATCCGGATCATTTAATATTGCTTTTACAAGTCCACCGCCTTGAGAGCCGGTTGCACCAACAACTGCGATTATCTTTTGATTAGTCATAAGTATGTGTGTTTATTTTAATGGTTTAATAAATAGCAAGTTAGTTTAAAAAGACTACATGGTCAATATAAAAAGATCTAAATATCCGGAAATGTAAGAATGCCCTGCTGATTTTGCTGAGAATATTGTGAAATATTGCATGAATGATGCACTTATTTTTATATTACTAAATAGCTACGATAACTTTAAATAGGGATTAGCTGTTATCTTTGTGGTTGCTATCTCAAAATAATATGGATCATGGTGAATACAAACGAAATTGAAAATATAGAACTTAGTTTTCTGCAACTGAAAGATTATCAGGAGTTGAAGAAGGCGTTGATCGAGTCTTACCCGGAAATGCCTGATTCCTATTGGTTGCGTCCGCAGTTGAAAACATTAATAAATCTGTTCCCCGAAGGTCAGGTGGTGATCCGTGTGAACGGTCAGATTGCAGGTTGTGCATTTTCTATTATTGTCGATTTAAGCAAGTATGAAACCCAGCATACCTATAAACGAATCTCGGGTAATTATTCATTCAACACGCACGACCCGGATGGCAATACACTGTACGGGATTGAGATTTTTATTCGACCTGAGTATCGTGGTTTGAGGCTGGGACGTCGTCTCTACGATTATCGAAAGGAGTTGTGCGAGCGGTTGAACCTGAAAGGAGTTGCTTTCGGTGGACGAATTCCGAGTTATCATAAGTACTCTGATCAAATGTCTCCGAAAGAGTATATTGCCAAAGTTCGTTTAAAGGAAATTGTTGATCCGGTATTGAACTTTCAAATGTCGAATGATTTTTATCCGTCTAAAATTTTAAAGAACTATTTAGAAGGTGACGAGGAGTCAAATGATTATGCGGTGTTGCTTAAATGGGACAACATATACTATGAGAAAGAAACCACGAAGCAACCGGTACTAACGAAAAAAATTGTCCGTCTGGGGTTAATACAATGGCAGATGCGACCATATAATAATCTGGATGACTTGATGAACCAGGCAGAGTATTTTGTTGATGCGGTATCGGGGTATCGTTCTGATTTTGCGTTGTTTCCTGAGTTTTTCATGGCTCCGTTGATGGCGGAAAACAACCACTTGAGCGAGCCGGAAGCAATTCGTGAGCTAGCGAGCCACACCGAAGAAATTACCCAGCGGTTTTCGGAGCTGGCCATTTCTTACAACATCAATATTATTACAGGGAGCATGCCTGAAATAATAAACGACCGTTTGTATAATGCCGGTTTTGTTTGTAAGCGAGATGGATCGGTTGAACGATTTGAAAAATTGCATGTAACACCTGATGAGGCCAAAGTGTGGGGGATGCAGGGCGGTTCAAAATTGAAGGCTATTGAAACTGACTGTGGAAAAATTGGGGTGTTGATCTGCTATGATATTGAATTTCCGGAGCTGAGTCGCCTGCTGGCAGACGAAGGCGTGGATATTATTTTTGTGCCTTTCCTGACCGATACTCAAAATGGTTATTCCCGGGTTCGCAATTGTGCGATGGCGCGAGCAATTGAAAATGAATGTTATGTAGTAATTGCCGGAGGAGTAGGGAACTTGCCCAAAGTGCATAACATGGATATTCAGTTTGCCCAGTCGATGGTTTTTACTCCGTGCGACTTCGCTTTCCCGGTAAACGGAATCAAAGCCGAGGCAACACCCAATACCGAAATGATACTGATTGCTGATGTTGATCTGGACTTGCTTCGGGAACTCAATCAGTTTGGAAGTGTGCGGAACCTAAAAGATCGACGAAAAGATATTTTTCAGCTAAAACGACTGTAGTAAAAGTGTCTCCGTTTTAGGGGGTTAAAAAGAAGAGAATTGGAATAATCGCACGGTTGTTCCAATTTTTTTTGCGCATAATACTACTAATTTATGTTATTCACGCAACCCTTAATGGAAGTGTGCATCATAGGTCAGTAACCAACCTCAAAAAAAATGAAAAAAATCATTTATCTTTTAACACTCTTGTTACTTGCCGGCAGTGGTTTTGCCCAAAAAAGTAAGCGAGAGGTGATTTACCTCAAAAATGGATCGGTCTTAAAAGGGCAGCAAACCAGAGTTGACGATGAAAAAATTGTTGTCCGTTCCGGAAAGAATCTCTGGGTAATCAAGGAATCAGAAATTGATACAATAGCTGGTAGTTGGATTCCAGGCACCTACGAAGACACGGGGGATTCTTATTTCTTCAAGGCCACTATTGGCTTGCTGGCCGGTAGTCCGAACAGTGCAAAACCGAGTCCTTTTTCGTTTGATGCATCGGTAAATTTTCGTGTTCAGTCCAATTGGTACGCCGGAGTGGGACTCGGCATCGATTTTTTGGAAGAGTCGTATTTACCCGTTTTTGGCAATTTGGAATATCATTTTAGAGAGTCGCGTTTTACCCCATTTTTAGGTTTGAAAGCCGGTTATATGATTCCATTGGATGACGGTTTTTATACCAACAGCGGTATTTATTACGACGTGATGCCCTGGTCTTCGTACTATTACTCTCAGGATTTTGTGGATGCGAAAGGTGGCGTAATGATTAATCCATCCTTTGGTTTTGTTAGTCAGCTGAGTCCAGACCTTGGGTTGATGCTTTCATTTGGCTATCGCTTCCATCAAAATCAATTTGAAGGAGAAGATGAATATGAATTGGAGCGGGAATACAATCGTTTGACAATTCGTTTAGGCATTCTTTTCAACTAAAAAAAACGATAGAAATGAAAACAACTTATACAACTGTTATTTTGCTGTTTATTGCAGTAGTGTTCTCGGGCTGTGAAGATAAATACTACGAAACTTTTGTAGGAAATTCTCCGGTGTACATGTCTTATGAAGATTTACGCTCGGCAGTCTTGCTTAGTCCCAGTCAGGAAATCGAAAAACCGGGAAAGATCTATTTCAAAGATAATTATATATTTATCAATGAAATCATGAAAGGCATTCATGTGTTGGATGTTAGTGATCCGGCAAGCCCTGATAATATTGGCTTTATTAAGGTCCCGGGAAATGTTGATATTGCCATTAAGGAAGATGTACTTTATGCCGATAGCTACATTGATTTGGTAGCCATTGATGTATCAGATTTGACCGATATTCATGAAGTTGGTCGGGTTGAGGATATTTTCCCATATACTCTTCCGGAATACGACACTGGCTACCGTATTGGGGAAATTGACGAAGATCAGGGCGTTGTCATTGGTTGGGAGGTTGAAAAGATAAAACAAGAAATCGAGCAGTATCATTATCCGGTTTATTATGGCAGAAGTTATGCTGAAGATGTATTTATGGACGGTGGTTTTGCGACAACAAATACTTCAGGAGGCGTTGGTGGTGGTTCAGGGACAACTTTTGGAGTCGGAGGATCGATGGCTCGATTTGGACTCTACAAAGATTACCTGTACACGGTAGACAATAGCAGTCTTTATACGTTTCGGATTTCAGATTTGACTAATCCGACTGAAATTGGGTCGAAGAATATTGGTTGGAATATTGAAACGATGTTTATTTATGATGATCACTTGTTTTTTGGGACAAGATCCGGCATGTTGGTTTTTGATCTGGAAATTGAAGTGAATCCCACTTATGTCAATCAGTATTCTCACATTACAAGTTGCGACCCGGTGGTTATCCAGGATGATTTGGCCTATGTTACTTTACACGATGGTGGTTCATGTGGTCGAGCGGTCAATCGCTTGGATGTTATTAAAATGAATGACGATTATTCCGAATTGAACTTACTGGCCAGCCATTCGATGGCCAATCCTCACGGGCTCGGCATTGACGACGACATTCTGTTTATTTGCGATGGAGCTGCCGGCTTAAAAGTTTTCGATGCGTCTGACCCACTAACGATCAACCAACATAAACTGGCGGAATTCCCTGATATCAATACTTACGATGTTATTCCACTTAATGACTACCTGTTTATGATTGGCGATGGTGGATTCTATTTATACGATTATTCAGATATTCAAAATATTGCCTTGCTTTCGACAATTCCCATTTCAACAGCAGGTAATTAAGCAGTTAATTCAGCAAAAAATCCGGCTTCTCCAGCCGGATTTTTTTTTGTTTCAGTCTATCCGGTTCAGGGAACTATTTGTAATTTTTTCGAAAAGGATGAGGTTAATCTCGTCCTTTTTTTCCTCTGTCAAACTCGGCAAGAATAGCTGGATTGCATATTAGGAAAAAAAGATAAAAATATCTAAATTGACATCTGTTTGAAATGCTAACACTAACACAATCCGAATAATAACTAAACGAATACAGCATGGAGAAAACAAAAAAGAAGTACTGGCAACGGAATTTAACCTACCTGGCCTACTTACTTTGCATTTGGTTTATTGTGTCATTTGGCGCAGGCATTTTATTTGCCGATTTCCTCAATAACTTTCACATGGCAGGCTTTCCGCTTGGTTTTTGGTTTGCCCAGCAAGGGGCGATCTACGTATTTGTAGCCATCATCTTTATCTACGTTTTTCTGATGAACCGGCTAGACAAGGAATTTGATCTTGATGAACAATAAAACTTAAATCAATTATGGATTCTCAAATCTGGACCTATGTCATCGTCGGGGTGACCTTTGTTTTGTATATCATTATAGCAGGTCTGTCGAAGGCTGGCTCGACAAAAGAATTTTATGTGGCGGGTGGCGGTGTCCATCCAATTGCAAACGGAATGGCAACCGCTGCCGATTGGATGTCGGCAGCTTCTTTCTTGTCTATGGCCGGCTTAATTTCTTTTATGGGTTATGGCGGATCGCAGTATTTATTGGGCTGGACCGGTGGCTATGTTTTACTGGCTCTTATGCTAGCTCCGTATTTGCGGAAGTTTGGAAAGTTTACGGTACCCGATTTTATTGGCGAACGGTATTATTCGAAGAATGCCCGATTGGTCGCTTTAATTTGTGCGCTATTTGTTTCTTTCACTTATGTGGTTGGGCAGATGAAAGGAGTGGGAGTGGCGTTTGCTCGTTTTCTCGATGTGTCCTTTGAGTCGGGAGTATTAATTGGCATCGGCATTGTATTTATTTATGCAGTTTTGGGTGGAATGAAAGGAATTACCAACACTCAAATTGCTCAATATTGTGTAATCATTTTCGCATTTACAGTACCTGCAGTTTTCATTTCCTTGCAAATGACCGGAAATCCTATTCCGCAGCTTGGATTTGGTGGAAAAACAGCAGATGGAACCTATCTACTGGAGAAACTGAATCAACTTTCAGTGGATCTCGGCTTTGACGAATATACCAAGGTTGATAAGGGAAATACGGTAAATATGTTTTTTATTACGGCTGCTTTAATGTTTGGAACTGCGGGATTACCACACGTGATTGTTCGCTTTTTTACCGTTCCGAGAGTGAAAGATGCGCGAATTTCGGCGGGCTGGGCTTTGTTGTTTATCGCTTTGTTGTATACAACTGCTCCAACGGTGGCGGTATTTGCCCGTACAAACTTAATCAATACGCTTTCTGAAAGAGAATATGCTGATGTTCCGCAGTGGTTTACCAACTGGGAGAACACCGGGTTACTGGCCTTTGATGATAAAAATAATGATGGTAAAATTCAATATTTGGCGGACAAAGAAAAGAACGAATTAATTATTGATCGGGATATTGTTGTGTTGGCCAACCCCGAAATTGCGAACCTCCCCGGTTGGGTAATTGCCTTGGTGGTGGCAGGCGGTTTGGCTGCTGCCTTGTCAACTGCTGCCGGATTGTTGCTCGTAATTTCCACGTCGATTTCGCATGATCTGCTTAAGAATTACTTAATGCCTGGAATTTCGGAACGAAATGAGCTTTGGGCTGCCCGGATTAGCATTGCTGTGGCAGTTGTTGCGGCCGGACTTGCCGGGTTGAATCCGCCTGGTTTTGTTGCACAGGTAGTTGCGCTTGCATTTGGGTTGGCTGCTTCTTCGTTTTTTCCAGCTATTATTTTGGGAATTTTCGATAAACGAATGAACAGACAGGGCGCAATAAGTGGGATGATTGTAGGAATTGTATTTACAGCAATTTACATCATTTATTTCAAGCCGCAACTGGGAGGGCCGGGCACGCCCGAGGGCTACTGGTTTGGCATTGCTCCTGAAGGAATTGGAACCTTGGGAATGATACTGAATTTTGTGGTCGCGATGGTTGTTTCACGAATAACTGCTGCACCTCCGAAATTAGTTCAGGATTTGACAGAAAGCATTCGCTACCCAAGAGGTTCCGGGCAGGTTCATGAGATTCACATTCATTAAATGAAACGAGCATGTAAAAATATTTACACACAGGAGCATGATTATTTAAAGCGAGTTCCATGTGTTGCAAAAAATAAACAATTATAAACACATGAAATAGGCTGTTCAAAACGTAGGTGAAAAAGTCATTCCGAACTTGTTTCGGAATCAGTCTCTAGAGGAGTTTTTCTTTAATCTACACAGATCCTGAAACAAGTTCAGGAGGACGGACAGAAACGTTTTGAACAGCCTATTATTAATCTGCTGCTTGCAAATTCAGCTTCAAAGCCTAGTAGTTTGTTGCTTCAATTTCAAAATATTCTTGAGCGTGTTCGCAAGATGGGCATTTAACCGGTGGCTTGCTTGATTCGTGAAGAAAACCACAAACACGACATTTCCAGGTTACTTTACCTTCTCGCTCAAACACTTTACCTTCTTCCAGATTTTTGCACAATTTGCGGTAGCGCTCTTCGTGGTGTTTTTCAATTTTTGCAATGGTTCTAAAAACCACTGCGATGAGTTTAAAACCTTCCTCTTCGGCAGCTCGGGCAAACTCAGGATAAAGATCACTCCACTCTTCGTTTTCACCGTCTGCCGCTGCTGTCAGGTTTTCCATGGTGGTTCCAATTACTCCAGCTGGGTAGCTGGCTGTAATTTCAACCACGCCACCTTCTAAAAAGCGAAAGAAACGTTTGGCGTGCGCCTGCTCGTTGATGGCTGTTTCTTCAAAGATTGATGCAATCTGGTGCAGTCCTTCTTTGCGTGCTTGTTTGGCGAAAAATTCGTAGCGGTTTTTTGCTTGAGATTCACCGGCAAATGCTTTTAGCAGGTTCTTTTCTGTTTGTGTTCCAACTATTGAAGTCATGATTTTTTTATTTAAATAATTACTATTGTTGATTTTTGGTAATGTGAAGATAAGCAATTGCCAATGGATAAGCTGATTCTGGGTGGAATTTAGAATCATTCAAAGAAACTCAAAACTGCTTTTTAAATTAAGTATAATTCTTTGGTCGAGGTGGAAGTGAATTTTGTGTGATTCGTAAAAAAATTACGACCTTTACGTCTTTTAAAAAGAAAGATTCATGACGATAGAAAATATACAACAAGAAATTGTAGAAGAATTCTCGCTTTACGAGGACTGGATGGACAAATACGGTTACTTGATTGAACTGGGAAATGACTTGAAAGAGTTGGACCCAAAATTAAAAAATGATCAACATCTGATAAAAGGATGTCAGTCGCGTGTGTGGTTGGCTCCTGAATTTAAAGATGGAAAAATTTTTTTCCAGGGAGAGAGTGATGCCGTGATTGTGAAGGGCTTAGTTGCCCTTTTGCTGCGTGTTGTTTCGGGGCGTACGCCAGAAGAGTTAATGAATAACGAACTCCATTTTGTCGACGATATTGGTTTGAAACAACATTTATCACCAACACGATCAAACGGACTGGTCGCAATGATCAAACAAATTAAGTTATATGCTGTTGCTTATAACAAGATTTCTAGTTAGGAGGAGAAGCCATGGATGCAAGAATAGATTTAATTATAGACAATTTAAAGGAAGTTTATGACCCGGAGATTCCGGTAAACATATACGATTTAGGCCTGATTTATAACATCGATATTGATGAAAATAATAAGGCTAGTGTGATTATGACCCTTACTGCTCCCGGTTGTCCGGTTGCCGATATGCTGGTGGAAGACACCCGGCAGGCAGCTATAACAGCCGAAGGAGTAGATGATGCCCACGTGGAGTTAACATTTGATCCGCCTTGGGAAAAATCGATGATGAGTGAAGAAGCCCGCCTGGAGTTGGGTTTCTTTTAAGAAGATTTAATTTTCGTGCAGCTATACTCCACAACTAACGGTTTTGGTAAATTGGTAAAGGGGAAGCCCAATTGCCGCCTTGGGGTGATATTAAAGTGTTTCGAGGATTCGTTCGAGCTTAATTCCGCGAGATCCCTTAATTAAGGTCAAATTAATTCCTGTTGGTTTGTTTTGATCGAGGTAGTCAGAAAGAAGTTCGACAGTATCAAACTTCTTTATTTTTGCATCAGCCGAAGTTTTTGCAAACTCTTTTCCTACCAAAAATATTTTATCCAAATCCATCGTACCTATAATGTCAACAATATTTTGGTGTTCAAAATCAGTTTGATTTCCAAGTTCCAACATATCTCCTAAAATCACCATCTTCCCTTTTTGATTGATTGCATCAAAATTTGATAAGGACGCAGCCATACTTGTTGGATTCGCATTATAGGCATCCATGATAATCTTATTTTTGCCTTTTACAACCAATTGCGATCGGTTATTCGTCGGAGAATAGTTCGCAACAGCATCCTGTATGGCTATTGGGTCGACTTTAAAATGTAAGCCTACACGAGCAGCAGCCAATATATTTTCAAAGTTGTAGGCACCAATTAGTTTTGATTTTAGATAGAGCCAGCCTTTGGGGAAGAGAGCTTTTACGGTAAGGTAATAGGCAGACTCCTGCAGTTCTCCACGAAGCTGAGCCTGCTCTGATTGTCCGTAAGTCAACAGTTCAATTCCTTTGGCTTGATTTAGCAGTATTTCGTTGTCAATATGTATAAAAGCCGAGCCTGATTTTTGTTTTAGGTGCTTGTATAGTTCCGATTTCGTTTTGATGACACCTTCAAACGATCCAAAGCCTTCTAAATGAGCTTTCCCAATGTTGGTAATTAAACCGAAATCAGGATCTGCAATTTGACAAAGCTCTGCAATTTCTCCCGGGTGATTCGCTCCCATCTCCACAACACCAACGTCGGTGTTTTTATTCATCTTTAATAGTGTCAGTGGGACTCCGATGTGGTTGTTTAAATTCCCTTTGGTGGAACTTACATTGTATTTTTTATGGAGGATTGCAACGATCAGTTCTTTTGTTGTTGTTTTGCCGTTGCTACCTGTGATTCCCAAAATCGGAATCCCGAGCGATTTACGATGATAGGATGCTAGTTTTTGTAGCGTTTGCAGAACATCTTCTACCAGAATGAAATTTGAATTTTCGGGTAGCTTATTATCATCCACGATCGAAAAAGCTGCTCCTTTGTTCAATGCATCAGCAGCATATTTGTTCCCGTCGAAGTTCGGACCTTTTAGTGCAAAAAAGAGACAGTCATTTTCAATATTCCGACTATCAGTTGAAACTGCAGGATGGTTTAAGAATAGCTCATAAAGTAGTTCTATCTTCATATTCTGGAAAAAAATAAAACCCCATTTTTACAAATGAGGTTTAGGTGTTGAAATAAATATCTTTTTAGAATCCTTTCGGACTTCCAACTCGTGTCATTGCACAGCGGAACCCAAGGTCGTTGGTGGCTTTATCCTGCTCCAAATATCTCCTTGTTCCAGGAATCAACCAATAAGGACGATCTCTCCATGATCCACCTTTATAAACACGCACATTGTCTGAGATAAGCGAAGTAAATTCTCCTGATTCTTCTCCTTTTATATACATATCTTCAGTTGACAATTGATCTTCCATAGCTTCCCAGTCCGGGCCTTCAATAATTTGAGACCGATAGTCGCCGTCTTCGTAATTTCTGTAGTCTGCTATTGTATCTGCGATAAGCTCACCGAATTCATTTCGAATTAAGTTTCCATCACCATCTCTTTTGTATTCGGTATATACTGTACCTCGAAATGGTTGGAATTCTTCCACATCTTGTTGGCTTAAAGGACGATATACATCGGCAACCCATTCGTTGACATTGCCAGCCATACAATATAGCCCGAAATCGTTCGGATTGTATGAATTGACAGGTGCCGTGATATCTGCATTGTCATTTAATGCACCAGCCATACCCATCATGTCACCACGTCCGCGAACAAAGTTAGCCATCATTTGTCCACGATCTTTTTTCGAATCATCTCTCAAGTAGCTTCCGTTCCACGGGTATAATTTACGTTCGGTGAGTAGTTCACCTTCTGTATTTCCAATGAGGCCATAAGCAGCATACTCCCATTCTGCTTCGGTCGGTAACCGATAGCTTGGCAGTAAAGCTCCATCTTCCCATTTTAATCTTCTTGGATTTCCAGCTGCATCTTCAATTGGGTCGTCGCCTTCAGTACCTTGATAAAGTCCGGCCAGGTATGTGTTCGAAGTGAAAACATTCTGTCCTCCTTGTGTATTGTCATGTTGCAATACGCCACGGTCGACCAGTATTTTTTCGTTTACACGATCGGTTCTCCACTTACAATAAGCTTCTGCTTGTTCCCAGCTAACGCCAACAACAGGATAATCGCTGTAGGCAGGATGCCTGAAATAGTTTTGAATGTAAGGTTCGTTATAAGCCAATTCTTTTCGCCAAACGAGAGTGTCGGGCAGTGCTTGCTCAATTTTTTCCTTATTTTCAGGATAAACACGATTAAGCCAAAAAATATATTCGCGGTAATCAAGGTTGGAGACTTCGGTTTCATCCATGTAGAATGAAGCAACTGTTACCCTGCGAGGCATGTTGTTCCAGTCGTACATAACATCTTGTTCAACTCGTCCCATGGTAAAAGTACCGCCCTCTATAAATGTTAAGCCAGGTCCGGTTACTTGGTTAAAGTCCCCATCAGCTTGGAAACCTCCATTGTCTGGATTGTTGTATTCCCATCCCGTTTTACTGGAAGCTTCATTGCCTCCTTTTCCACCTTTGCCCAACATTCCGCAGCTTGCCACCAAGACAGCCAAACCTAAAAATAATATGGCTTTAAATTTCATCATCAGTATTTTCAGTTTGTTTTAATATGCACAAATATAACTAAATTGTTCTATTCTTATTGTTTGGACAGAACAACTTTTTAATATGAAATAATCCATTAGTCTTTGTACTTTTGCTTTCTTTCGAGAAGAAGTATTGTTGTCTGAAGTCGGGAAATCGCTGTCCTTTAGTTGCAATATTGTAAGAATTGAAGCGTTTATCATTATAATTTGAGAGTTTATTTTAATGAAAAATAGTTTACTTTTTATTTTGGTTTTTTCGTTGTCAGCCGCTGTTTTTGGTCAAAAACAGAGTCGTTATATATCATGGGTTGACTCTGTTCGTAGCAACACCAATGCTCCTTTCGGGCAGTTTGCAGATGCTATTTTGGATGACAATAGTGTTCCCCATTATCAGGAGGTTATTGAGTTGGATGATGCGAACGAACGTGTTGAGATTACTGATTTAGTTTTTTCAGTATTTCAAGGTGCGAACGATATCGCTGAGCTTTCAATAAATGATCAGCTTGATATTTCCATTGAATATATTGGGTCAAAATCTGGTTTTCAGGCAATACTCGATTTTGTTCCAATCGTGGTTGATAACGAAGGTACGGCAAGACGATTGGTTTCTTTCACTATTAAAGTTCGTTCGGTGAATGAAAAGAAGTCTGTCCTTTTAAGCCAGGAAGACTGGAAAAACTCTTCAGTTTTGGCATCGGGTCAGTGGGTGAAGCTCAGAACTTCGGAAGCGGGAATTCATAAAATCACCTATTCACAACTTCAAAGTTGGGGTTTCTCGAATCCCGGCAGTGTGCATTTATATGGCAATGGTGGATATATGTTGCCGAAAATGAACGATGACTTCTACTATGACGATTTACAACAGAATGCCATTTATCATGGTAAAGACGGGAGCGGGAATGACTGCATTTTCTTTTACTCAACAGGCACTGTTCACTGGAGTTTAGATGAAGTAAAAGGTCAGTTTTTTCAAGAGTTAAATGACTATTCAGACTATGCGTATTATTTTTTGAGCGACCAAGGGAGTGAAAAGAACGTTGAGGAAGCACAAGTTGTGAGTGCAGCGGTAACAAATCAGGTTAATTATTCTGATGACCATGTATTTCACGAGTCGGAAGAGCATAACCTGATAAAATCAGGAAGGCGATGGTTTGGAGAAAAGTTCATCAATGGTCAAACTAAATCAGTTACACTGAAATTAGAAAATATTGTTAATGGAGAATCAGCAAAGATAGATATTGAGGCTGCCGGTCGTTCGGGTAGTAGCTCCAAGATGGAGGTGAAGATGAATAATTCTTCGGTTGATGCGCTAAACTTTTCACCGGTTAATACGACTGATCCGTTAGTTCTTTATGCAGACCTGGGAAGTAATGAATATGAGCTTAGCAATCCGACAAATTCGCTGAAAGTGGATTTAAAGTATGTGGCAGCTAGTAGCAACACCAATGCATGGTTGGATTACATTACTATAAATTATAAACGAACGCTTGACGTTGATGATCAATTATTGTTTAGGGATATTGAAAGTGTTGGAGAAAATGGGGTGGCTCAGTTTAATCTGTCGGCTTCCGGCACCAACCTTAAAATTTGGGATGTCACTGACTATACGAATCCTGTATCGATGCCTTTTTCGATTAGTGGAAATCAAACATCTTTTAAAATTGAAACTGAATCTTTGCATGAGTTTGTAGCGTTTAAAACCGATGGAAACCTGCCCGAACCTGAATATGTTGCAGCGGTTGACAATCAGAACTTACACCAACTTTCCGGGATGGATATGATGATTGTTTCACATCCTGACTTTTTGAATGAAGCTAATGAGTTGGCACAATTTCATCAAGCAACGGATCAGTTATCAACTCAAATCGTAACGCCTTCAAAAATATACAATGAATTTTCAGGTGGAGCGCCTGATGTTGCGGGAATCCGGAATTTTCTGAAAATGCTCTATGATAAACCAGGATCATCGCTGAAATATGTTTTGTTATTTGGCGACGGAAGTTTTGATAATAAAAATGTAAGTGGTGAAGCAAATAATTTCATTCTAACCTACCAATCGCCGAACTCGTTAGTGCCAACTTCGTCATTTGTGACAGACGATTTCTTTGTATTGTTGGACGATGGCGAAGGCGAATATAGTGGAAAAATTGATTTGGGAATTGGGCGACTTCCGGTTAAAACAGCTACTGAAGCCCAGATTGTGGTTTCAAAAATAAAAAGTTACGCAAGCACTGCTGCTTTAGGGGAGTGGCGAAATGTAGTTTGTTTAATTGGTGATGATGAAGATAACAACACACACATGAGGCAGACCAATCAATTGGCTGATATTGTTAATGGAATGAACCCCGCATTTTATACCGACAAAATATATTTTGATGCTTTTGAGGAAAAGTCTACAACTGCTGGCGATCGTTATCCCGGGGTTACCGAAGCAATCAACAATCGGGTAAAAGAAGGAGCTTTGATTTTAAATTATACCGGGCATGCCAGTGAAACATCGTTGGCTCATGAAAAAGTTCTTGGAATAACAGACATTGATAAGTGGTCGAATTACAATAGGCTGCCAATTTTTGTGACTGCTACTTGCGAAATTAGTCGATTCGATGATGAAGAAAATTCGGGAGGTGAGCATATCCTTTTTAATCCTAATGGTGGAGGTGTCGGATTGTTTAGTACCACTCGGGTAGTGTACTCAGGGCCTAATTTTATTATAAATAAGGAATTCTATGAGCATGTATTTAGCCAGGATGAAAATGGGGAAAAACTCCGGATGGGAGATGTGTTACGACTTTCAAAAAATGGAATTAATACCGGGATTAATAAACGAAATTTCACACTACTTGCCGATCCTGCGTTGAGTTTGGCTTTCCCGAAATATCAGGTTCAAACGAAAACAATTAATGGCGCCCCGGTTGATCAGATGACAGATACGATTGGTTCATTGTCTACAGTTACAATCACTGGTCAGGTGGCCGATCAGACCGGCGCTTTACTGGCCGATTTTGAAGGCGATTTAGTTATTGACGTTTACGACAAAGAATATGATGTTGAAACATTTGGTAATGGAGGAGAGCAACCATTCAATTTTAAGGTTCAGGATCGTATCATTTATAAAGGAGTAACTACAGTGTCCGGTGGAGAATTTGAATTTACTTTCATTGTTCCAAAGGATATCTCGTATGCTGTGGGCGAAGGGAAGATTTCTTATTATGCCAATAATGGAGAGGTCGATGCTCAGGGCGTTTTGAAGGATTTTTATATTGGGGGTGCTTCAAATAATACAATTAATGACAGCCAGGGGCCGAATATCAATTTGTATTTAAATGATGAACATTTTCAGTCAGGAGACGAGGTTGGCAAAAACTCAATTCTAATAGCTGATGTCGAAGATGAAAACGGAATCAATACGATTGGTGTGGGCATTGGACATGATATCACGGCTATTTTGGATAATGATTACTCAAACATTCAGGTGCTGAATGATTATTATTTAAGCGAAAAGGATAGTTATAAAAAAGGACAGATCATCTATCCTCTTAATGGCTTGTCAGTAGGTGAGCACACCTTGAAACTTAAAGTTTGGGATGTACTCAATAATTCAACGGAGGTTGAAATTCAATTTGTGGTTGATGAAAAGCTTGAAATTGTGGAAGTGGAAGCCTATCCGAATCCGGCTACCGAATTTACAAATATTGTTTTTACACATAACCGACCAGACGAATCCTTCGATGCCAAGTTGGAGATTTTTAATTTCTCGGGGAGTCTCGTCGAAGTGTTGGAGCAGCAATTGGCGTCAAATGGTGCCAAAAGTTTACCCATGAAATGGCAAATCAACGAGAACCAATTATTAATCAGAAATGGCGCTTATTTATATCGCGTAACTATTATTGCCAACGACGGATATTCTGCCAGTAAATCAGGTAAAATTATTATTTCCAGATATTAGTATTGACAAATACATACTTTTTAAGAATTTTTTACGTTCTCAATCTTGTGCTTGCAGCTTGGTAACTCTGCTGCAATGATATATATTTGCAACTCAATTTTTTGAAACAGAAATAATGGAAAGACGATTCGCGGTTCTTATAACCTTAATTGGACTAGGTTTATTGACAAACAAAACTTTTGCTCAAACAAATTCGACAACAGGTGCTAATACAATTTTAACGGGGGTGCCATTTCTACAAATTGCTCCCGACTCGCGTGCTGGTGCTATGGGAGATGTTGGTGCTGCCACCACACCTGATATGAACTCTCAGCACTGGAATGCTGCAAAATATGCTTTCATCGAAAGTGAAATGGGTGTTGCCTTATCATACACTCCTTGGTTGCGAAATTTGGTTGATGATATTAATGTGGCATACCTGGTTGGTCATAAAAAGTTAGATGACTTGCAATCGTTTAGTGCATCTCTTCGTTATTTTTCGTTGGGTGATATTTCTTTTATGAGCAATGAAGGTACATTTCAGGGAACACAAAGTCCGAACGAATTTGCATTTGATGTTGCCTATACCCGTTTGTTATCCGACTACTTTTCAGGATCTGTTGCCTTGAGGTATATTCATTCTGATTTGGCTCCCGGACAGGAAGGAATTACACCGGGAAATTCATATGCTGCCGATATCTCTTTTTATTACCAAAATGAAATGAGAGTGAATCGCAAAGAATCAACTATTTCAGCAGGTGTTGCAATCACTAATATTGGTAGTAAGATATCGTATACTGATGGTGAACAGAAAGATTTCATTCCTACAAACTTAAGGTTAGGGGTTGGTTATAAAACCGAAATGGACAGGTATAATACCATTGGTTTTTATTTTGACATTAATAAACTACTTGTTCCAACGCCAGCGTTGGATACTGTCGGTATTTTCGGCGATCGTTATGGTGAAGATAAGTCTCCTATTGCGGGTATATTTAGTTCATTTAATGATGCTCCGGGCGGATTTTCTGAAGAACTTCAGGAAGTTAACCTATCCTTTGGTGCTGAATACTGGTACAACAAGCAATTTGCCTTACGTGCAGGATATTTCTATGAGCATGAGAATAAGGGTAACAGAAAATATTTTTCTGCCGGAGCAGGACTAAAGTTGAATGTATTTGCATTGGACTTTTCGTACCTCATGCCTACGGAGCAAAATCATCCGCTGGCAAATACCCTGAGATTTACGCTTTCGTTTGATTTCGAATCGTTTAGTAATCAACGACGATGAACCCTTTTCGTATCGGTTATGGCTACGATGTGCACCAAATGGCAGATGGAGAAAGCCTTTGGCTAGGTGGTGTTCAAATTAAGCATGACAAAGGGACTGTTGCTCATTCAGATGGCGATGTGCTGATTCATGCGCTTTGCGATGCCATGTTGGGGGCTGTAAAACTTCGCGACATTGGGTTTCATTTTCCGGATAACTCGGCAGACTACAAAAATATTGATAGTAAAAAGCTGTTGGCTAAAGTAAAGGATCTGATTGAATCAAAGGGTTATGTGCTAGGCAATGCCGACATTACAATTGCTGCTCAAAAACCCAAGTTGATGAATCATATTCCGGCAATGGAAAAAACACTTACAGATGTGCTTCAATCCGATGCTGAAGCAATTTCAATAAAAGCCACCACCACTGAAAAATTAGGTTTTGAAGGGCGTGAAGAAGGAATCTCTGCTCATGCGGTTGTTTTACTAATGAAAAAGACATGATGAAAAAAAAGACATTGGTAATTGGTGCGAGTGAGAAACCTGAAAGATATTCCAACAAAGCGATCAGGGCTTTGAGAAAGCATCAGCATCCGGTAGTTGCCATTGCTCCGAGAGCTGGCCATGTTGATGATGTTGAGTTTGATACCGACAAGTTATTGTATGATGATATAGATACGGTAACACTTTATGTAGGGTCTCGGCATCAGTCCGGCTACTACGATTACTTGATCGACTTAAAACCCCGGCGTGTGATTTTTAATCCGGGAACTGAGAACGATGAACTTGCTGGTCGATTGTCCGACAATGGCATCGAAGTTCAGGAAGCTTGTACCTTGGTGTTGTTGAGTATCGGAGCCTATTAAATGTACACGCCTGTTAAAACACTCGAACAATATAACGATCTGCTTCGAAAAGAGCAGGCGTTATTGTTTTACTTTTCTACCGACGAATGTCAGGTTTGCAAAGTTATAAAGCCCAAAATTGAAAAATTGTTGAGTGCCAATTTCCCGAAAATCAAATTGTTTTACATCAACTTAAACACTTCTCCTGAACTATCGGCACAAAATAGGATATTTGCAGTGCCAACGATTCAGCTTGTATTCGGAGGACGTGAATACTTTCGCAAAAGCCGTAGTTTTAGCCTTGCCGAACTGGAGGATGAGATTGCCCGTCCGTATCGTTTAATGTTTACATAAATAATTTTGACAAACTCATAAATAAGGCTATTTTTACTTATCAAACAAAAGCCTTTGCATTGAGACATATATTGTTACTTGTTATTCTTCTCACTGGCGTTTTTCATAATGCTCAGTCAGAAAAATCAAAAATCGATAGTTTAGAGGCTTTGGTTCCCCAATTTGAAGGAGCTGAGCTGGTAGATGTATACCTTACTCTTGCCGAAGAGTACATGTATGTCGTTCCGGTTAAGTCAATAGAATATGCCGAGCGTTCATTAGTCATCTTGGGTGATTCTGTTCAGAATGATCAATCTTGTTATGCCAATTTGTTAATTGGAACCGGATATATTTTTACCGGGGAGTTTCAAAAAGGGAAAAAGCATTTAACTCCGGGGTTAGAACTTGCCAGGAAGTTAAATAATCAGAAATACATTAGTATTGGCTTGAGCTCCTTAGCGGCCTACCACATGAATACGGGAGATTACGAAGAAGCACTAAGCTTGTTCAAACAAACCTTGCAGGTCGCAACGGAAGCCGGCTTGCCGGGATGGAAAGCAAGAGCAAAGTTTAATATCGGTTCAATTTTAACGAATAAAGGAGATCGGGCTGGTGGGCTCCAAAATATGATTGAAGCACTGAAGTATTTTGAATCGACCGACAATGTATCCGTTGCTGCAAGAATATTGAACAACATTGCCGTGAATTATCATTCCTGGAAAGAGTATGATTTAGCGTTGGAATATTACCGAAAAACCCTTCGTAAACACGAGTTGAGTGGAGATATTTTGGGGAAAGTCGTGGTGCTCAACAATATTGCAGAGATTTATAAAGATAAGAGCCAGTACAAAATGGCTTTCAAATATTATAACCAAATATTTGAGTTGGCAAAAACCAATGAAATTAGTGAGTTTTATCTTGCTGTTGGAAAGGTTGGGTATGCTGAAACCTACTCAAAAGTCGAAAAATTAGATTCGGCCAGACGATATGCCAATGAATCTCTGGAAGTATTTCAAAGCGCAGAAATGGAAGAAGGTGTTATCAATGCAAAGCTCATTCTTGGTTATGTCGACATGAAAGAAGGCAAACTGCGAAATGCCAGAAAGCATGCTGAATATTGCATCGAAAAGTCGGTACAAGTAGGATTAAAAGAGCTTAGTTTAAAAGCTTATTTGTTGCAGGCTCAGATCTTGGAACGGATGAACCTTTATGCTGAATCACTTAAAAATTATAAAAGCTATGTTGCAATAAGTGATTCATTGAGCAAAGAAAATCAGGCTCATCAGTTAGCATTGCATCGTGCAGAGTTGGATATCGCAGATAAAGAAAATGAAATTGCACTTCTTCAGAAAAACAATGAGATAAAGGACTTGCAGTTAATTAAGCAAAAGTCTCAGGCTCGTACATTAATAGTTGCTATTGCCCTGTTGGTCATTGTTATCGCATTGTCGTTAGTTTATAATGGATCAAGGAAAAAAGCAAATTTATTGTTGCAACAGAAAAATGAGCAGATCCTCAGTCAGCATGAAGAACTCATACGGGTAAATCAGACAAAAGATAGATTTTTATCAATAATCGGTCATGATTTAAGAAACCCAATTGGCGCGTTTAAAGACATGATTAGCCAGCTTGCTGAATTTCCTGATATGTTTACTGAAGAGCTTCGAACGCAAATACTGGAGGAGTTAAGAGATGAAGCTGAGGGCACCTATTTTTTGCTTGATAACTTATTACTTTGGGCTAAAACACAAAAAGAAAGTATTCAGTTTAAGCCCGAAAAGCTGAAGCTTAGTCTGATTATAAAAAATAACATCATACTAAATACCCGTATTGCCGAGCAAAAATCGATTGATTTGAGTTCTGAAGTATCGGATCGTGTTTTTGTTTTTGCGGATCAAAATATGGTTGACCTTATTATTCGGAATTTGCTATCAAACGCTTTGAAATTTACCCCCAAAGAGGGCAAAATATGGGTGAGAGTTCAACAGAAGGATGATGATTTTTATGAAGTGAGCATTACCGATACGGGGGTTGGTATTAAAAAAGACGATATTCCCCGAATACTTGATGGGAACGATCTTTTATCAACCTATGGAACAAATAACGAAAAAGGCTCCGGCTTAGGGTTGATTCTGTGTAAAGAGTTTGTTGAGATAAATGGTGGGAATATTCAAGTCCAATCGGTTGTTGAAAAAGGTAGTAGATTCTCTTTTACCTTGAAGAAATATCAGTCGCCTCAGGCTTAAAACGATAATTATTCTCGATAGATCTCGATGCCAAAATGGCACAATCTGATGGGTCGGCATAGAACAGAATTTTGTGATTAAGAATTTCGGTCAGTTGAATTTTGTTTTTTTTGTATCGTATTGCTATCCATTGGTTTAAGTCTGGCTGAAACTGAGCTCCTCTTTTTTATGGCTCCCAGGGGTATCTGTTTTTCTTCATTTCTGCCAAAACACGTGTTTTTGGTTCACCATTTGAGGGAACAAGCCTATCGACAAAAATGTAACATTCCCCGATAATGGGAAGCTATTTTTGACCGATTTTATCATATTTGTGAAACATTAAATTTTTAGATAGATGAAAACCATGATCAAAGTTTTGCTCACACAGGAGGATGATTATTGGGGAGTTCCATGCGTTGGTGCACGACATGAAAGCACTACATTGGAATGCGGAAATTGTACGAACTTAAAGTAAAAAATATAAACACATGAAGAAGATTTGGATTGTTCTAGCTGTAATTGCAGTAGTTATTTTGATTATTTACTCTTCCTTTAAAGGGACTTATAATACGATGGTATCGAAAGATGAATCGGTTAATGCTGCCTGGGCTCAGGTAGAAAACGTTTACCAACGGCGTGCTGATCTGATTCCTAACTTGGTGAATACTGTAAAGGGTTATGCATCCCACGAAAGGGAGACATTAGAATCGGTAATTGAAGCCCGTTCGAAAGCAACCTCGGTAAATGTAAATCCTGAAAACCTGAATGAACAAAGTTTGCAGCAGTTTCAACAGGCACAATCGGGTTTAAGCTCGGCCTTAAGTCGATTGATGGTGGTGGTTGAGCGCTACCCAGATCTGAAAGCTAATCAGAACTTTTTGGATTTACAGGCTCAGCTGGAAGGAACGGAAAACCGGATAGCAGTAGAGCGTCGGAAATTTAATGAGAGTGCCCGCTCGTTTAATACCTACATACGTTCGTTTCCAAAAAATATTTATGCCAATATGTTCGGCTTCGAAAAGAAAGCTTATTTTGAAGCAGAACAGGGTGCCGAAAATGCTCCAGAGGTAAGTTTTGAATAGAAGTTAAAAAAGGAAAAACGATGTCAGCACAATCATTTTTTACCGAAGAAGAAAAGAAACAGATCACCGATGCGATCAAAAAAGCGGAGTTAAATACCTCCGGTGAAGTTCGTTTACATGTAGAGGGAAAATGTCCTGAAGATGTGCTTGATCGGGCCGCCTATTGGTTTGAAAAACTGGAGATGCACAAAACAGAACTGCGCAACGGTGTTTTGTTTTATCTGGCAGTGAAAGATCAAAAGTTTGCCATTTTGGGCGATGCAGGACTTAATGCCAAAGTTCCTGGCGACTTTTGGGAAAAGATCAAAACACATATGCTTTCAAAGTTCAAGGAGGGGCTGTTTGCCGCTGGTTTAGCCGAAGGTATTTTAATGGCAGGCGAACAACTCAAATCGCATTTCCCTCACCAAACAGATGATGTTAACGAATTGTCCGATGAAATTTCATTTGGAAAAAAATAGAGCAGCATGTTTAAAAAAATCACAATAATACTAGCACTTTTTATTTCACTGAGTTCTTTCGCGCAGGATATTCCTGAGCGACCCAATCCTCCGCAGTTGGTCAACGACATGGCCGACGTGCTTTCTAATGGACAGGAGCAACAATTGGAGATGGAGTTGGAGCAATTTGCCCGCGAAACTTCTAACCAAATTGCGATTGTAACCGTTCCTGATCTGGGGGGCTATCCGGCATCAGAATTTGCTTTTCGATTAGGTGAAGAGTGGGGCGTTGGACAAAAGGACAAAGGCAACGGAGTAGTGGTGCTGTTCAAACCCAAAACCAGCGATTCGAAAGGACAGGTTTTTGTTGCTGTAGGATATGGTCTGGAAGGGGCAATTCCGGATGCTGTCGCTAATCGCGACATCGTCGATTATGAAATGATTCCGCACTTTAAACAAGGTGATGTTTATGGTGGGTTGCATGCAGGAACACAAGTGATCAAGTCATTGGCTAAAGGAGAATTTTCAGCAGCTGAATACCATGAGAAAGCCAGTGGTGGAGGTGGCGGCGGTCTGGGCGTTATTATCTTCCTCTTTGTGATCTTCTTTTTCGTGGTTCCAATTCTTCGCGGACGAAAGCGATATTACGGTGCGACCAGTCGTGGTAGCAGTTTGCCATTTTGGTTATTAATGGGTGGCATGATGGGCTCCGGTCGTAGTCATGGCGGGTCGTTTGGTAATTTCTCCAGTGGCGGCGGCAGCTTTGGCGGCGGTGGTGGTTTCGGCGGATTTGGCGGCGGTGGCTTCGGCGGCGGCGGTGCCGGTGGAAGTTGGTAAACAAACGAAGCAATAAAATATTTTCAATAGATAAAAAATCCGACCTTTTCGAAAAATATCGGATTTTTCTTTTTGGTACACTGGATTCCGATCCGCTGATGGTCGAATAAGTAGAGGAACGGAATTCCTGGCACTTGGATTTTAGTTAAATTGAGCGGATGACTTGAAAGTCACACTCAATAACATGACATAAAAAAACCTTTAGAAATCAATCTAAAGGTTTTTTAGTATCGTTGAATAAGCGATTGGCTTATTTGCTTTCTTCACTTAGTTGTTCTGGTTCAAGGATGTCTTTGTCAACCAAAATACGTCCGCAGTATTCGCAAACAATAATTTTCTTGCGGTTGGCAATATCCATCTGACGTTGCGGCGGAATTTTCGCAAAACAACCACCACAAGCATCACGCTGTACGGTAACCACTGAAAGTCCGTTGCGGGCATTTTTGCGGATACGTTTAAAAGCAGTTAGTAAACGTGGCTCAATGATGCCTTCAATTTTTTCTGCTTTATTTTTCAGCTTTTCTTCTTCAATTTTCGTTTCAGCTGTAATTTCTTCCAATTCTCTTTTCTTACGTTCAAGGTCTTCCTGACGCTCTGATAATTGAGTTTTAGAAGAATCAACTGCTTCTTTTTTTGTAGCTAAATCAGTCGTAAATTCTTTGATTCTCTTATCTGAAAGCTCAATTTCCAGTTTTTGGAATTCAATTTCCTTGCTCAACGAGTCGTACTCACGGTTGTTGCGAACATTGTTTTGTTGTTCGGTGTACTTGGCAATTAAAGCTTCCGATTCCTTGATGGCAGCTTTACGGTTGGCAATTGATGTTTCCAGCGTTTTAATGTCGTCGCTGTAATTACCCACACGAGTTGTCAATCCGGCAATGTCATCTTCCAAATCTTGAACCTCTAAAGGAAGCTCACCACGAAGGGTTTTAATTTTGTCAATGTCAGAAACAACAGTTTGTAACTCGTAAAGTGCTTTTAGCTTCTCGCTAATTGGAACTGATTTGTCTTCTTGATGCTGTGTATTCATATTTTGAATGCTCTAATTTTCTTTTTAAACCAGATAATTTACCGGGTTGGTATTTACCTCCGATAAACGGACTGCAAATTTAGGGAATTTTTTTGTAAGTAATTCATAAAAAACTTCTTTAGTGAATTGCTCACTTTCAAAATGACCGATGTCAGCTAGTACAATTTTGCCGTCAGCCTCAAAGAATTGGTGATATTTCAGGTCTCCGGTAACAAATACATCTGCTTTGGAGTTAATGGCCTGACGAATTAAAAAGCTACCTGAGCCCCCACAAACGGCGACTTTTTTAACTTTTCTTCCGATCAACGGACTGTGTTTCACCGCGCCGGATCCAAATATTTTTTTTGTTTGTTGCAAAAATTTCTTCTCTTCAATTGGTGTCGCGAGTTCCCCAATCATCCCAATCCCAACTTGCGGGTTTTCATTATCCAGCGAATAAATATCGTAAGCGACTTCTTCGTATGGGTGAGCCTCAATTAATGCACGGATCACTTGCCCTTGGATATGTGCTGGGAAGATTGTTTCAAAACGAATTTCATTCTCATAATGAATTTCCCCGGGTTTCCCCACAAATGGTTTAGTTTTTTCTTCTCCCCGAAAACTCCCTTTGCCGGGAATTGAGTAAGCGCAGGAATCGTAATTTCCAATGTGTCCCGCACCTACCTTAAAGATTGCCTGCTGCACATTTGCAGCATGGTCAAACGGAATAAAGGTGACCAGTTTTTTTAGCTGACCGGAAACCGGAGCTAAAATCTGAACATTCTCGAGTCCTAATTTCTCGCATATTTTACTGTTTACTCCTCCGAGTACGCTGTCCAAATTGGTATGAGAAGCATAGATGGCAATGTCGTTTTTAATTGCTTTAATCACGCATCGCTCAACCTCATTTTTACCGGTTATTTTTTTCAATCCAGCAAAGATGAGCGGATGATGGGCGACAATCAAATCGCTTTTTGTTTCGATGGCCTCGTCCAAAATGGCTTCGGTAACATCCAGTGTTATTAGCGTTTGGTTGATTTCTTTTTGGGGATCACCTACCAATAGTCCGGCATTATCGTATGATTCTTGATAAGCCAGTGGGGCAATCGACTCGAGGTATGTTGTAATTTCGCTTAATTTCATTTGCTCAGTTTCGAATTTCGAGTTCAAAATTTTAAATTTCATCAACTACCATGTTCCCGCCAATTCTTATCCCATCTTATCTTTGATGTCGATTAGCATTTGCTTAATGGTTTGCAATCGATCCACCAATTCGTGCTTATTCAACGTATCTTCTTTATTGTCTTTTAATTTTTGCTTGGCACCTTTAATGGTTAATCCGCGTTCGTTGGTCAAATGATTGATTAACTTGATGTTTTCAATATCTTCCTTCGTAAACAGGCGGTTGCCTTTTTTGTTTTTTTGAGGTTTTAGAATGTCAAATTCATTTTCCCAATAGCGAATTTTTGATTTGTTGACCTGAAACATCTCCGCTACCTCGCCAATGGGATAAAAGACTTTTTCTATTTTGGGCTTTTTGTATGGCACACTTTTAATGGGTTAGTCGTACGATTGCCCCATGTTCGACGAAATCGCGATCATCTTTTCGTATTCCTGTGGTGTCAGGTCTTTAAAGTAGTAATATTGCGGATTCACTGCCTTGCCGTTTTTGTGTACTTCGTAATGCAGGTGTGGTCCGGAAGAAGTTCCTTTACTTCCAACGTAACCAATGACATTTCCGCGCTTCACTTTTTGGCCTCTTTTAACATTGAACTCATTTAAGTGACCGTACAAGGTTTCGTAACCAAATCCATGGTCGATCACAATCCACTGTCCAAAACCGGTATGGGATCTTTTTACCTCTTTTACAGTTCCGTCACCTGTTGCATAAACTTCGGTGCCAATTGGTGCGGTAAAGTCCATTCCGTAGTGAAAGCGGCGAATTTTATATATCGGGTGAATGCGAAATCCCCAGCCCGACGCCGTTCGTTTCATGTCTTTATTGGACACCGGCATGACAGCTGGAATGCTTGATAGCATTTCTTCTTTATCCAGGGCCAGCTTTAAAACTTCATCGTATGATTTGGATTGAATGTAGGCTTCTTTTGCTATTACATCAAGCTTTCGGGCTGTGTTAATCACCAGTTCCGAATTGTCCATGCTTTCGAGTCTTGCATACTTGTTTACTCCACCAAATCCAGTTTTTCTGATCGAGTTTGGTATTGGATCAGCTTCAAAAACAACACGATATAAATTGTCATCTCGTTGCTGGATATCTGCAAGAACATCTTCAATGCTTTCCAGATTCTTGTACATAAATTCGTATTGCGTGAGCAGCCGTCGGTTTTCCTGCTTTAAGTTGCGCATTTTAGGTGTTTCGTAAAATTGTAGAAAAATAACAACCAAAATAATACTCATAACCAAGCTGGCGGCGAATAACAATAAAAAGCGGTTGACTTTAGATTTTAAGTTGCGTTCAACCTTATCGTAACTGAGGGTTTCGGGGTTGAATTTATACTTAACTTTTGCCATAAAAAAACAATTTCTTTTTCTGAAGTATAACAAATTTAAGTAATTAATCTAACTTTGCAAGACTTTAAAATCAGGCAGATTGACTACTCAATGCAAAAGTAATTGAATTATTGGTTTAATCAGTTTGATTAGTTGGCTGTGAAGCACTTTTTAACAAATTTTAAACGTATTAAGGAACGATGGAGATGAATTCCAAAGCGATCAGAAAGGCCTTTCTGGACTTTTTTATTTCAAAGCAACATACCATAGTCGATTCAGCCCCAATGGTGGTGAAAAATGATCCAACACTCATGTTTACCAACGCCGGGATGAACCAATTCAAAGATATTTTTCTGGGCAATCAGCCGGCGAAATCAGTGCGGGTAGCCGATACCCAAAAATGCCTCCGGGTTTCCGGAAAGCATAACGACTTGGAAGAGGTTGGTCATGATACTTACCACCATACCATGTTTGAGATGCTCGGAAACTGGTCGTTTGGCGACTATTTCAAGGAAGATGCGATCAACTGGGCCTGGGAATTTTTGCACGACAAAATGGGGATTCATCCTGACCGGATGTATGCGACTGTTTTCGAAGGCAGTGCTGATGACAAGTTAGGTTTGGATGAAGAAGCCAAGCATCTGTGGTTGCAACATTTACCTGCTCATCATGTTTTGAACGGAAATAAGAAAGATAACTTTTGGGAAATGGGTGACACCGGTCCTTGTGGTCCTTGCTCGGAGCTTCATGTGGATTTGCGTGATGACCAGGAACGGTCAACAGTGCCGGGAGCTGAGTTGGTGAATAAAGATCATCCGTTGGTGATTGAAATCTGGAACCTGGTATTTATTCAATTTAACCGGAGAGCAAATGGCAGTCTGGAAGAGTTGCCGGCAAAACATGTGGATACCGGGATGGGCTTTGAGCGCTTGTGTATGGTATTGCAAAATAAAAAGTCGAACTACGACACCGACGTTTTTCAAACGGTAATTAGTAAATTGGCTGAACTTTGTGGCAAAAAGTACGGCGAGAGTGAGAAGGAAGACATAGCTATGCGCGTAATTGCTGACCACTTGAGAGCTATTGCGTTTGCAATTGCTGATGGACAGTTGCCTTCGAACAATAAAGCCGGGTATGTGATTCGCCGAATTTTGCGTCGTGCGGTGCGTTATGGTTATACTTTCCTGAATTTCCGTGAAGCTTTTATTCATAAGCTGGTTAAAGCATTGAAAGAGAATATGGGAGAAGCATTCCCTGAGTTACAGTCGCAGCAGGAGTTGATCGAGAAAGTAATTAAAGAGGAAGAAGAAAGCTTTTTGCGTACCCTTGAAACCGGTATTCGACTGCTGGACGATGTGATGGGTAAGGCCAAAAAAGAAAAGCTTTCGGTTGTTTCAGGCAAAAGCGCTTTTGAACTTTACGATACATTTGGATTCCCACTGGATTTAACGGAGCTGATCTTACGTGAGAATGGTTTGTCGGTTAATCGTGCTGAGTTTGATGTGGAAATGAAAAAGCAGAAAGATCGCTCGCGAAACGCTGCGGCTCAGGAAACCAGCGATTGGGTCGAATTAAAGAAAATTGATGAAGTGAAGTTTCTGGGTTACACAACACTTGAAGCAGACATTCAAATTGCCCGTTATCGGAAAGTGAAACAAAAAGATAAAGAGTTTTATCATCTGGTTTTCGACCAAACACCATTTTATGGTGAGTCAGGAGGTCAGGCTGGGGACACTGGTTATATTGAAGCCAATGGTGCTAAAACAAGCATCATCGACACACAAAAGGAAAATAACCTGACGGTACATATTGCAAAGGAACTGCCATCTGATCCGGAAGCAACTTTTAAAGCAATTGTTAGTAATCAGAAACGTAAGTTAACCGCGAATAACCACACCGCAACGCATTTGCTCGATCAAGCTTTGCGCGAGGTATTGGGGACCCATGTGGAGCAAAAAGGTTCGTTGGTGAATGCCGATTACTTACGATTTGACTTCTCGCATTTTCAGAAAGTAAGCAAGGCCGAATTGGATAAAATTCAGGCTCGGGTGAATGAGCTGATTCGCCAAAACGATAAGCAAGAAGAAAAGCAGGATGTGCCTTTTGCTGAAGCTCAGAAAATGGGTGCCATTGCTTTGTTTGGTGAAAAATATGGCGACAATGTACGGGTAATTAAGTTTGGCGACTCAGTGGAGCTTTGTGGCGGAACACACGTTCCGGCAACCGGGCAAATTGGCTATTTTGTGATTACTTCGGAAAGTGCTATTTCTGCCGGTGTACGTCGTATTGAGGCAATTACAGCTGATAAAGCAGAAAGCTACATCAATAAAAATATGGATGAGCTTCATGAGTTGAGGGGCTTGTTCAACAACACCAAAAACCTGACAAAATCGGTTGACGATTTGATGCAGGAGAATGCCGCACTGAAGAAGCAATTGGAGGCATTTGAGAAGCAGGCTGCTGCCGGAGTGAAAGATGAATTGAAGAAAAAAATTAAGTCACTTGACGGGGTAAATGTTATTGCGGCCAAGGTCAATTTAGATTCCCCACAGGCCATTAAAGATTTAGCGTTCCAGTTGAAAGGCGAAGTTGATAATCTTTTCCTGGTGTTAGGAGCTGAAATAAAGGGAAAACCAAGTTTGAGCATTATGATTGCTGACAACCTGGTGAAAGAAAAAGGCTTAAATGCCGGGCAGATTGTTCGCGAAGCTGCCAAAGAAATGAAAGGCGGCGGTGGCGGTCAACCATTTTATGCGACAGCAGGTGGGAAGGATGTTGCCGGAATTGAAGCAGCGATTGCCAAAGCAGAATCATTTGTAGGTTAAAAGCTACAATAACAATATTTTAAGCTCCACCTGATGTTTTCTGGTGGAGCTTTTTTATGTCGCCGACTGAAATTCTTCAATTAAAGAAATGGCTTTCTGCTCATCTTTTTTATTGATGACAATCTCGACAGGTTGGAATCCACCTGCTGATACTTGCCAAGGCGCAATGCTTCCCATAAGTTCGTTGTTTATGAAACTTATTATTTCGTGGTCTTTTAAGAGCTCATTGACCATTTCAGCTTTCATGGGATTGCCTCTAAAGACGACAACTGTTTCCCTGTCCGGTGTTCGAATCATGGATGAAGATTATAGTTTTAAGCATTCAAATTAAGGAATTGTCTCGACTTGACATATCTTCCGCTGAAGAAGAAAATTGAAAGAGCAAAAAGAAAACCGACCCAGGTTAATCAAGGTAGATCTTTATATGCTTATTTAATTCTCTTTTTTACAGGTTCTCAATCCAAATGGCATGTATAGCGGGCAAAAACTAACCACACTGGTAAGTAGCAGAATGCAAGCGAAAATTAGCAGAACAATTGCAAGTGTGCCCGTAATAATATTGGCAAAATATAAAATAGCAATTAGTACGGCAACGATTGCCCGAATGACCCGATCAGCGATTCCCATGTTCTTTTTCATTGTTCTTGTTTTTAGGTTTAATAATAAAGGTTTATACTGAGAATGGTGAATTTTGTTACTTTTCAGGTGTGATTTGAAAATTACCAGCGATAACAGGTTCTGCTGAGCTCGGTGTTTGAATTTTGATATTCACAGAATACCAGACCGCACTTTTTTTTGATGATTTTTGATGAAACTTTTGTTGATCCAATAGCTTAGTAGTTATTGCAATATTAAGACAAGTAGGTCGTTATTTCGATGTGCAAAACTTCGGAGACTTTTTTTCAGCATAAAAACCAAGCTAAACTAAATATCTAAAAATGTGTTTATCTGACTAACATTAATATTGCTGCGCTTTTGCATTATGCTTTTATATTGACTTTAGTAATTCAAAGACACTTCTGATGAAGAAAATATATCAATTTCTGGTTTCCACTTCTTTTATGGGTTTTTTATTGTTGGTACTTGCTTTTTCAATGGCTATAGCCACGTTCGTCGAAAGTAGTTATGGCACTCCGGCAGCAAAAGCACTGATATATAACACACATTGGTTCGAGCTTGTATTCTTATTGTTGGGAGTTAACTTGGTGCATAATCTTTTGCGCTATCGTTTATACACCAAAAAGAAGCTGACCATCGGATTGTTTCACTTGTCATTCATCGTTATCATTCTGGGAGCAGCCGTTACTCGTTACATTAGTTTTGAAGGGGTAATGCATATTCGCGAAGGAAGTTCAAACAACTATATTGTTTCAACTGACTCTTATTTCACCCTAAAAACACCGGAGAAGGAAATTGAAAAGAAAGTTATTTTTTCGGAGCTAACACCAAATCAGTTTAGCAAAAGTATCGACCTTGAAGGTCAATCGGTGAGTGTTAAGTCTGTTGGCTTTGTGAAGCATGCTGTTAAAACTCCTGTGGAAAGTCCAAATGGGGTGCCATTGGTGGATTTTGTGGTTTCAGCAGGACAAGGTATGCAGAGCTTTACTTTTGGGAAAGGAGAAACAATAAATCTGGGGGCGGCCGTTGTTGGCTTCGAAGGCAATGCCGATATTCGTTTTGAGCAGGAAGGTTCAGCTTTTTTCATAGTGACCGACCGGGATTTGGAGCTACGTTCGATGACTGGAGGTGAATCAAAACTAATTCCTGCCGGATCGCGCACCGAATTACAAACCATGCAGTTATATGCCTTTGGTAATTATATGTTACTAGTGAAGAAGTATTATGAGACAGCTAGTTTGCGAGTTAGTAAAGATGAAACGGGAAATGCTCAGGAAGATGCGGTTATTGTTGAAATTTCGGATGGAGAACGACAGGCTGTTATTAATGTTTTCGGGCGTGCCGGGCAAATTGGAGACCCCGTAACCTATATGGTTGGAAATACAGCGATTGAACTTACTTATGGTTCACAGCCGGTTTATTTGCCATTTAGTTTGGGGTTGAAAGATTTTCAATTGGAACGGTATATCGGTTCAGAAAGTCCATCGTCATTTGCGAGCGAAATTGAATTAGTTGATCCCGAGAAAAATGTCAGGCGGGATGTGCGGATTTTCATGAATAACACATTGCAATATCGCGGCTACCGTTTTTACCAATCTTCATACGATCAGGATGAGTTGGGAACAGTACTTTCTGTGAACAAGGATTTTTGGGGAACATTGGTGACTTATATAGGCTATTTGCTGCTGACGGTGGCGCTTATCTTATCATTATTCAATAAAAATTCGTATTTCCAGTTTTTAGTACGTCATCTAAAGTCATCGGCTAATACAAAAATGGCCATATTACTTTTGGGTTTTACGATGGTCGGAAGTCAAAGCTTTGCTCAGGAGAGTCCTGCTAATATAATTCCTCCGCTGAATGAGCAACTGGTCGAAGATTTTTCAGAGCTGTGGGTTCATGGGCGTGACGGACGTATTGAGCCCATGTCAACGTTGTCGAGCGAAATCTTACGAAAATTGAGCCGGAGATCATCATTGAATGGCATGTCGTCAGACGAAGTTGTGCTGAGCATGAATCTTTATCCGGATTATTGGAAAACAGTTCCATTTATTAAGATTGATCCGGAGATTGCGAAGGCTCTTGGCGTCACTCAGAAGTATGCTAGAATCCTTGATTTGTTTGATGAAAGCGGACAATATCAAATTACCGACGAGGTGAAGGCGGCTTTTGCAAAGGCACCGGCTTTAAGGAACAAGTTGGAAAAAGAATACATCTATTTGGACGAACGACTGAATATCAGCTTTATGATATTCAGTGGCAACTTGTTTACTTTTTTTCCTCCCGAAAATCAAACCGATGCCTGGTGGCCGGCGGGTAGCAACCCAACGGGATACCCTTCAGCCGACTCCCTGTTTGTGAACCGCAGCTTTCATTTGCTGGCCGAGTCTATCAAAACAGAGTCGGATATTCAGCCACGGCAAATTATAGCTACGATCGCTTCGTTTCAGCAAAAGTTTGGAGCTGATATTTTACCATCCGAACAGCGAAAATCTGCCGAAATATTCTACAATAGTTATCAGCCTTTTAAACGCATTTTCCCGTGGTATTTACTAATCGGATTTACGCTGTTAACAGTACTTTTTGTGAATATCTTTCGTAGAAAAACGATTGGCAATATCACCAAATATACTTTTACCGGTTTGATCTTTCTTATTTTTCTGCTTCATACCGGAGGACTAATTTTACGCTGGTACATTGCCGGTCATGCGCCATGGAGTAACGGTTACGAATCGATGATTTACGTGGCGTGGGCAGTGATGCTGGCCGGTGTTATTTTTGGCCGGAAATATCCGATGGTTCTCGGAACAGGCGCTTTTTTAACCGGTATCACCTTGTTTGTAGCTCATTTGAACTGGATGAATCCTGAAATTACTCATTTGGTGCCGGTGCTCAAATCATACTGGCTGCTCATTCATGTTGCTGTTATTACAGCGAGCTATGGTTTTATCGGATTAAGTTCATTCTTGGGTATTTTGGTTCTGATTTTATATGTGCTTATTAAAGAAAGTAACAAAGAAAATGTCGCCTACTTTATCGATCAGCTAACAACCATCAGCGAGTTGTCGGCAACTATAGGGCTTTACATGCTAACCATTGGAACCTTTTTGGGAGGTGTTTGGGCTAACGAAAGCTGGGGGCGTTACTGGGGATGGGATCCAAAGGAAACCTGGGCTTTAATTACTGCAGTCATATTTGCCTTCATTGTTCATATGCGGATGATTCCTTCCTTGAAAGGCCGTTATAATTATAACCTGGCAACGGTAATCGGCTTTACCTCTGTGCTGATGACTTACTTTGGTGTTAACTACTTTTTGTCGGGTATGCACTCTTATGGTAAAGGATCGGCCAATGGTGTTCATTGGGCTGTTTACGTTGCTTTTGGAGTGATAGCTATTCTGGCTGTTTGGTCATACATCAAATATAAAAAATATGAAGAGGTGATCGAATAACTTGATATAGAGTCAGCAAGGCACTTGAAAAGTTTTTTTTCTCCCAACATCGGTTTTTTTCAGAAGTTGTAAAACACAAATATTTAAAAGTTTGAAATATTAACTTTGCGAGGTTGATTGGAAAAAACGAAACACTTTATTATGGGAAAAGGCGTTACTAGAACCTTTGATATTCTTGATTATTGTGAAAAGAATTATCCTCGCGAAGATGCCCTTGGAGGTAAGGCCAATGGAAAATGGTATACTTATTCTACGACAGAGTATAAACAAAAATCAGATGAGTTTGCAAAAGGGATTTTATCCTTTGGCTTAAATAAAGGTGATAAAGTTGCTACGGTAACAACTAATTGCCCGGAGTGGAACTTTGTGGATATGGGACTTGCAATGGCAGGCTTGGTTCATGTCCCGATTTATCCGACAATCGGAGAAGACGAGTATCAATATATTTTGGAGCACGCTGAAGTCAAATACCTGATTGTTGGGGATAAAAAGCTATTCGATAAAATTTACCCTGTAGCGAAAGCAATCAAGTCAATTCAGGGAATTTACGCTTTTGAAGATTTTGAAGGCTGTGCTCATTTCAGAGAAATTTTGGAGATCGGCAAGAATAAAAAGGATGAGTTGACCGATCAGTTAGAACATATAAAGCAGTCCGTAAGTCCCGAAGAGATTGCAACGCTGATTTATACTTCAGGAACTACCGGAGTTCCCAAGGGAGTGATGCTGACTCATCGAAACCTGGTTTCAAATTTCTTATCGCACGTTAATGTGCACCACTTGGGAGCTGAACATCGGGTGATTAGCTTTCTTCCGCTTTGCCATGTTTATGAGCGTAGTGTGAACTATCATTTTCAGTACAAAGGAATGGGCGTATACTACGTTGGTAACCTTGGACAGATCGTGCCTGCCATTAAGGAAATTAAACCTCATATTTTTAACTCGGTGCCACGCCTGCTCGAACGTATTTACGATGGGTTTGTGTCGAAAGGGAAGGAGTTGACAGGAGTCAAAAAGGTGATATACTTTTGGGCATTGCACTTGACTCGCCATTTTGAGTACAATAAAAAGTACTCTGTTTTTCTAAAGTTGAGGATCCGGTTAGCCGATAAACTTGTTTATTCCAAATGGCGTGAAGCGCTGGGAAATAATATTACTTATATCGTTTCTGGTGGAGCTGCTTTGCAACCCCGAATTGCCCGTGTTCTTGGCATGGCTGGCATGCAGGTTCTTGAAGGTTATGGTTTGACTGAAACATCGCCGGTTATTGCTGTTAATAACCCGGCTACCGGAGAAATGAAAATTGGCACTGTTGGCGGAGTGTTAGACTGTGTGGAGGTTAAAATTGCTGATGACGGGGAAATTCTTTGTAAAGGACCATCAGTTATGAAAGGTTACTATAAAGCACCCGATTTAACCGATGAGGTTATTGACGAGGAAGGATGGTTTCACACAGGGGATATTGGCATTTTAGACGAAGGAACCTTTTTAAAGATTACCGATCGGAAAAAGGAAATGTTTAAGATGTCGGGTGGAAAATATATTGCCCCACAAATGATTGAAAATAAGTTAAAAGAGTCTTTCTTTATTGAGCAGGCCATGGTGATTGGCGAAAATGAAAAGTTTGCCAGTGCTTTAATTTCTCCCAACTTTGAGTATTTGCATGACTGGTGTTCTCAGCACAAAATCCATTTTCGTGACAACGAGGAATTGGTGCAAAAAAAGGAAGTTAACTCCCAGTTTTTCAAGGAGGTTTCAACCATCAATAAATCATTGGGGCAGCATGAGGAAATTAAGCGTTTTCGCTTGGTGTGTGAAGAATGGACACCGCAAAGTGGCGAGCTTTCGCCAACACTCAAGTTGAAGCGCAATTTCGTAACGAAGAAGTATCAACACATTATCGATGAGGTCTATTCCAGTTCGAAATCGAACAATGGAGGAGGTGGGCTGAAATTGCCTAAGATGAAAGTTAATCTTCGGTTTGACTCAAATGAACTACTCAAAAAACTAAGGTTTTAAGAGAGAGTCTACCAAACGGTTTTTATTAGTCCGCCATCTACTTGCAAGCTTGCTCCGGTAATGTATGATGCTGCCTCGGAAAGCAAAAAAGCACCGACCTTTCCAAATTCATCCGTACTGCCATAGCGTCCCAAAGGAATGGTTTTGCAATTTGCCTTCTGAATGTCTTCAACAGGAAGGTCACCTTGTTGCGCCTTAATTTGATCGAGTGAGCGCACCCGATCGGTATCAATTCGACCGGGCATCAAATTGTTGACACGGATTTGGTGGGGAGCAAATTCTTTCGCGAGTGATTTTACCAAACTGGTTACTCCAGAACGAAACACATTGGACAAAAGCAGAGTCTCGATTGGTTCTTTCACCGACATGGATGTAATTGTCAGAATACTTCCGCCATTTTCTTTCATTGATGGTAAAACTGCATTTATCATCCGAACCGCACTCATCAAGGTTAGCTCAAAAGCTTTTTGCCAGTCATTGTCTGTAAAATCCTGAAATCCGCCAGCCGGAGGTCCGCCAGCATTCACTAAAAGCCCGTCAATGCGTCCAAAACGGTTTATCACCGCTTTTGTCCAATTCAAAATAGAATCAGGTGATGCTGCGTCCATAACAAAAGGGAAAACCTCCGCTCCTGTTTCCTGATGCAATTTTTTAGCAGCTTGCTCCAGCTCTGTCTTTGTTCTGCTTGCCAAACATACAATCGCACCATCCTTTGCCAGTTCGCGGGCAATTCCATATCCCAAGCCTTTGCTGGACGCAGCGAGCATGAAAACTTTATCTTTTACCTGTAGTTCCATTTTTCAAAATATAGGCAATCTTAAACTGGTCGTTAGCCTATGCAATTACCCTGCTCCATGGTATCGCAGCCAAAATGATGATGTATGCAATTCCAAAAAATACGAGTGAAAGACCAAACTTCCTTCGCGCTGAAATTGCTTTTTTAGTCTTGCTTCTTCCGATATGCACTAAAGCAAGGGCAATTAGCATCATGATGAAGTGTTCGACTGCGTAGAAACGTAAGTCGGCATTTTTCATTGCTGCACCAAAATCCTGAAAAGCAGCTTTGGTAATTGGACTGTAACCAAAATAAAGAACGAGTCCAACGATTAACTGAATGTCTATGATTGCTGTAAACAAAATCCCCAGAATGTTGTCTGATTTCATCCAACCTTTCTGGCTGAACCAGCCCATGAAATATTTCACCAAGGTCACCAAGGCCACCAATAAAATCAACCAACGTAAGGAGTTATGCAAGTGTAATAAACCTGTGTACATAGTTTCTGTATTTATTTATTCTATCAAAACGTTTTCGAGGGCTTTTGGTTGAGAATATTTAGCTGTTACGGTTTTGTGCTATTCCAAAATCAAACTCCCATTGTTGTCAAACTTCCAAAACGGAGCCCAGGCTATTTCCCACGAATGACCATCAGGGTCAGCAAAGTAGCAATCGTATCCGCCCCAGAAAGTTTTTCTGGGTTCGACCAATGATTTTCCTCCATTTTCAATGACTTGTTTGTAAAGCTGGTCTACAGCTTCTTTTGATTCCAGATTGATAGCCAAAGTAACGCCGGAAAATCCGCTTCGATCGGCGGAGGTTTCTGCATCTTCTGCTAATTTATCCAGCGGGTACAAGGCGAATACGATTCCGCTTTGGTTATAGAAAACAATGTTTTCGTCACTGCCTTTCGCGGGCTCCCAGCCCAAAGCTGTTCGGTAAAATTCACGTGATTGTTTTAGCTTGTTCACGCCAATGGTAACGATGTTTAAACGTGGTTTCATGATTCTATTTTTGTATATTCCGTATGTTCAGGAATTCTTTCAACTCTTGCTTTCGCTCTTTAGGTAACTGGTGCCACCGAATTCCCAATATTGCTCCTTCCAGCGCACACAACATACTTAAACAGGCTCCTTTGTCAACTGTTTTTAAACGAGTAAGTACTTGTTCCGCTCCAATTGCCTTCAGTTGTTCAGGCGTTTCAATTCCAACTTCCCTTAATTTGTTTTCAACTACTTTCCCGATGTTGGGTAGATCTCGTAATTGTTGCATCATTTTTAGCGTAAATAGTTGGTCAATTAGAACTTCAATGTTTGGTATCGAACCTTAAGGTGGTTTGATTTTTTGAAGTATTCGTATTCAGGATCGAGCTTTTGAATATGATTTTTCCACCATTTTTCCAAAAACTGCATCATGTCAAGCGCACTTGGAGGATTGTTAGTGGCGAAATTCGCGTTGAAGTAGGATATTTCCAAAATGTATGCGCGGTGTTCTTTTTTGTGCATGGTTAGGTCAGGATACATCATTTTTTCCATGTAGGTTTCTTCCTTTTTAAAATGATAGATGCTGTAGTCAGTCATCTTCGAAAGTGCTTCAGTAAAAGTAGACTTGTTGTAACCCGTATTTACCAACTCAGCCAATTGGTTATATATTTCAAATAATTTGATGTGATCTGAATCGATGGAGTCATTTCCAATAGAGTATTTATCTTTCCAATGAATCGTATTTACAGTGGCCATAAGACAGGTTTAGATTGATGATTTTTATACTATAATAGTACTGATATTTGACTGAGATTGCAAGGACATAATGACATAATAAATATATTCAACGAGTTATAATTCTACCTTTTGTAAAAACTTGTTAATGCTGTCATAGAATTCATGTTTGGATTTCCCGGTTGCAAAGATTTTAATTTACTTAGTTCATTCAATTGACAAAGAGTATGATTGCAAAAACATGTATCCTTTTTTGCCGATGTGGAGCAAATGTCATTTCATCATCAAAAACAGACCAATTAGCAGATCGTTTTAGTAAGCTGGATGTTGATGTGTTTGAATTGAAGGATCTGTGTGCCTTTTCAGTTCGTGAAAAGGATGTACTTCAGACTATCGGGAAAAATTACACCCACAAAATAGTTATTGCTTGCTACCCCAGAGCCGTTAAGAACATGCTCAGACAAGGGGGGGTAGACCTTGGTCGTTATGAAGTGCTGAACTTTAAAGAACTTTCGGTGGATGAAATTCTTGAGCAGTTGTACGGTGAATTTCAATTGAGTGCTGGAGAGGCTCGCTATCAGGTTCAAGTGTCCGATTTGGACGTACCAGCGTGGTATCCGGTTATTGATGAGTCTCGATGTACGCTTTGTGGCCAGTGTGCCCGGTTTTGCTTATTTGGTGTTTACAGTTATAACAAAAAGGCCTTAAAAGTAATTAGTCCGCTGGCTTGTAAGAATAATTGCCCGGCATGTGGACGAACTTGTCCAACATCGGCCATCATGTTTCCACGGTTGGCAGAACAGTCAACTTTGGCTGGAGCAGAACCCGGAGCAGAAAGCAAGTCGGGAGCCGGTAAGCAGAGTAGTTTGTTTGTCCGGTTAAATGAACGGAATCAAGTTCGAAAAAATATTTTCAAGCAGGGGGTTGTTCAAATGGCTGAGGAAGAAAGACGCAAAGCGTTAGAACAGTTTAGAAAGAGTGAAGGAAAAACGGAGTAGTATGCTGAAACAATTGCTGTTTAAAACCGATAGGAAATGCTTATATAAGTTCATCTACAACATGGGCGTGAAGGGAATTATGAGCTTTAATCGTTATCAGAAACGGTTAAAAAGGGGCGAGTTTTTTCCGGCTTTCCATTTCATTTCGGTAACCGATGATTGCAACCTGAATTGCCAGGGATGTTGGGTGATGGGGAAAAAGAAAAACAGCCGGATGTCAGCCGGGCAATTGGATCAAATTATTACTGAAACGAAAGCTCAGGGATCTTATTTCTTCGGGATTCTGGGCGGAGAACCTCTGCTATATAAGCCCTTGTTTGATATTTTTCAAAAACATCAGGATTGCTATTTTCAGTTGTTTACCAACGGAACTTTATTGTCAGAGGAAGTTGCTGAAAAGCTTCGGAAGTGTGCGAATGTAACACCACTGATTAGTTTTGAAGGCGATGAACAAGTCGCAGATGTGCGTCGTGGCGGAAACGATATTTTTCATCGTACGCAAGAAGCCATCCAACACGCTACCAATGCCGGTTTAGTTACTGGTGTGGCGATGAGTGTGTGTAAATCAAATTTGAAATTGGCTTTGTCTGAAAAATTTATCCGGTCGCTGATTGACAAAGGAGTGCTCTATTTGTGGTACTATGTTTATCGCCCGGTTGGCGAGAATGCGACCATCGAATTAAGTTTGAGCAAAGAAGAAATACAACAGCTACGTTTGCACATGGTTGAAGCGCGAACAAAATACAACATCGCTATTATTGATGCTTACTGGGATGGTGATGGGAATGGACTATGTCCGGCTGCTTCCGGATTGAGTCACCATATCAACGCATCGGGAGATATTGAGCCTTGTCCCGTGATTCAATTTGCTAAAGACCATGTTGACGACAAACCATTGGCTGAAATTTACCAGTCGTCGGAGTTTTTAAAAGAGTTGAAAGTTGAGATACCCGGGAAAACTTCAGGCTGCATTATTATGGAAGACCCGCAATGGTTGGCCAATTTCGTTGAAAAGCATGAGGCCAATGACACTTCAGGAAGAGAGAATGAACTTGAACGATTGAGGAGGATGACTCCGGTTTCCAGTCACGGGTCAGGAAAGCCAATTCCGGAGAAAAAATGGATTTATAAATTTGCAAAGAACCGGGCTTTTTTCGGTTTAGGTGCATACGGATAAACAACGATGATAAAAACACAACGTTTATTAAAAGTTCCACAAGATATTAAGCTTCGAAATCTTCTTCGAAAGGAGGCCAAACGCTTGATTATGCAGAAAGGAATGCTTCCGCCTGCTGATTTTTCGCTGTTGGAAGAAATGGCTTTGGAGGTACTCGCAAATTTGTCTGCTGATCAGGAATTTTTGGATTTTACCATTGTGCTATGTGGAAATGAATTGTGGCGAGACGTTATTGCAGCCACCCCATTTGAGCGTCGCTTGTTGTTGTTGCCTCAATGTCTGAAAAATTCGAAATCCTGCGAGGGCGACATGGATTCACTTGGCTTAATTTGTGCCGGATGTAAAGGTTGTCAGATTGACAGCGTATTGAGTAAGGCGGAAGCTTTGGGATACACAACCTTGGTGGCCGAAGGAACTACTGTTGCCGTGGGTTTGGTTGAGGAAGGAGCTATTGATGCCGTGATTGGTGTGAGTTGTATGCCGGTTTTGCAGCGTTCGTTTGAGCCTGTTTCACGAGCAGCAGTTCCGGTTATGGGATTGCCACTTTTGCACAATGGCTGCGAAAATACGAATGTGGATTATGGTTGGCTGTTTGAAGAGATGCATCTTTTGAAACCCGATGATGAAAAGCAGCCGCTATCAGTTTCACTGCTGAAAGACCAGGTGCAAGATTATTTTACTGAATTTACGCTTCAACATTACTTCAATTCGAATGATGAAACGGAGAAACTGGCGAAGCGTATGTTGATTATGGGAGGACAGCGTATTCGACCGTTGCTGACTGTTTTAGCCTATCGCTCCTACGCGAGTGAGTCGAACGATGAGCTTCAGGCTGCATTGGCATTAATCATTGAATGCTTTCATAAAGCCTCTCTTATTCATGATGACATCGAGGATGATGACGATTTTCGGTATGATCAGGAAACACTGCACCGTTCGCATGGAATTCCGCTAGCCATTAATGTGGGTGACTTTTTAATCGGAAAAGGTTACCAGTTGCTATCCAGTTTACAGGTAAATTCTGGCGTATTAGCCAAATCACTGCAAGTCGTTTCTTCATCGCATGTAAATCTATCAAAAGGGCAGGGGGCTGACTTGAATCTTGACGGTCAATTGAAATCGTATGCAGTCGATAATTTACTACATATATTTACACAAAAGACAGGGGAAGCTGTAAAGGTCGCGTTGTTGCTCGGTGCGATTAACGGAGGGGCATCAAAAGAAGATTTAAGGTGTCTGGAGACTTTTTCTGATTGGTTTGGTATTACCTACCAGATTCGTGATGATCTCAACGAATTCCGAGACGATCATCAGCCTGAGCATACTCACCATTTTCCGTTTCTATTGGCTTTGTTGAACGAGAAATTGGTAGCAGATGGTGAAACAGACCGATTTGTTTCAATCGAGCAATTGGGTTCAGAGCAATTGCACCAAGTATTGCGTGAGGAGGAAATCGATCGGCGTGCGGATGCTTTCTTAAAGCTGTACGTGGATAAATGTTATTACGAATTAAACCAGCTTCGGAACCTAAAACTTAAGTTGAGTTTATACGGAGTGATGGGCAAAATATTCTGAAAATAGCGATGGGATTTCGAGAAAACCATACTCCCGTTTACGCTGACTTTGTCCAGATTTTGAGAAAAGCCTTTAGCCTGCTTGAACCTGAAGTAAAAGAAGAAATCAAACTATTTGTAAATAGCCGGCAAGATGCAACAGGAGCATTTGTCGACCGTGGAGGGCAGGGCGATTTGTATTACTCGCTTTTCGGATATTGGTTATCATCGGCCTTGCAGTTATCTGAAAACCTGGAAAAACTAAGCAATTTTATCGCCGATAATGAGCAGCAAAAGCCGCAACAGCTTGTCGATAAATATTGTGCGTCATTGCTGAAGAAAGCTCTAGATATTAAGACAAAACCGCCTAAATTAAAGTCTTTGTTCTCTGACAGAGATTTCCAGACTAATTTTTCGTATCGGTTGTTTTTATTTCTGTTGGTTTTTGATGCGTGGTTTGGCCGAAAACGGTGGCTCATATTGATTGGGAAAATAGGTCTTTGGTTTTATCGACCACCCGCTGGAGCTCCCAGTAGCTTATGGGCTGCGACTACTGTAGCGACTTTTGAGCTCGGCGGAAATGTAAGCCGTAAACAACAACATTTGCTTAGCTATTTTGATGATTCATCGGGCTTTAAAGCTTTTCAACAAACAGCAAGTGCTGATACACTTTCAACGGGAGTTGCTTTATATGCGCTTCAGAAAACGGGATTCGATAACCGCATCATTGCTCCGGTGTGTTTTGATTTTATTCAGCAAAATTATGAACGAGGAGCTTTCTTGTCTGGTGATGGAGACCTCACCCGGGATTTGGAGTATACCTTTTATGGTCTACTGGCGTTGGGTAGTTTAGCTTAATCAATTGGTTATATGGAAAAACAAGAGCTGCAAAATAGGTTTGATGAGTTAGCTGAAATTCTGGTGAAGGATATGAATCCGCAGGGTTTTTGGTCCGGTGAATTATCATCCAGCGCACTTGGTGTGGCTGTCGCTATTGCCGCTTTTCATTTTTATGATGCAGAACAATTTAAACTTGAAATTGCTAAGGGTTTTGAGTGGTTGAAAAACAATATAAACGCCGATGGTAGTTTTGGTGATTCTCCCCAAAGTCCGGGAAATGTAAGCACCAGTTTGTTGGTTTATGCCGCAACAAATCTGTACTCAACTTCAAAGGCCGATGTGGCCCTGTTGCAGTCCAAAGTTGGACAGTATTTATTGACTGAGGGGATCGATACAAAATCATCGCAGGTTGGCGACTATATTTTAGAGCACTATCGAAAAGATTATACTTTTTCGGTTCCAATTTTAACGATGTGCGGCTTGTGTGGAGTGCCTGATGAACGAGCATTTGATCGTGTTCCACAACTGCCGTTTGAAATGGCTTTGTTGCCAAGAGGCCTTTATCGATTTTTAAATTTAAGCGTGGTGAGCTATGCTATTCCTGCTTTGATCGCAGTTGGCATTGTAATCTTCAAGAAGAAGAAATCGAGTGCTTTTGGTCGCTTCGTAAGAAATCGCTCAGTCAGGAAATCACTTGAGTTACTTGATCGTTTGGCACCTGCCAGCGGAGGTTTTTTGGAGGCAATACCATTGACGGCTTTTGTGTGCTTAAGTTTAATTGAAGCAGGCTATGGAGACTTGGAGGTTGTAAGAAATGGGATCGGTTTTTTGAAACAGACGCAACGTGATGATGGAAGCTGGCCTATTGATGTGGATTTGTCGACTTGGGTAACCGGACTGTCAGTTAGGGCTTTACGGAATCAAAAGGACAAAGTGCTTGCTCTGGAAGTGCAGGATCAGATCGCAAACCATTTGTTGCGGATTCAAAATAAGCAAGTTCATCCATTTAATGGGAGTCTGCCAGGTGGTTGGGGATGGACGAACCATTCTGGCGCGGTTCCTGATGGTGATGATACTCCCGGGGCAATTCTGACCTTGTTAAAGCTAAAACCAATTGGCGAGATTCAGGCGCCTGTTGTTGCTGGTTGCGATTGGCTGGTAGGCCTGCAAAACCACGATGGAGGCTTTCCGACTTTCTCAAGAGGATGGGGTAAATTGCCTTTTGATCAAAGTTGTGCTGATTTGACGGGGCATGCTCTATTGGCGCTCTCCGCAACAATAGAGGCGGTTGGTGATGGGTTGAATCGTAAACAATCAAAAGAATTTTGTGCTTCAATTTCAGGAGCGATAAAGTATTTAGAGAAAAACCAACAAGCAAATGGCAGTTGGACTCCTCTTTGGTTTGGCAATCAATTAACCAGCGATCATTCGAATCCGGTTTACGGAACGGCTCGCGTATTAACTTATTTAGGGGATGCCAATAATCATCAATGGATAAATTCGAGTTTAAAAAGCAGAATAAGTGAATTGATTAGTCGTGGCGAGCAATTTTTAGTTCATGCCCGGAATGAAGATGGAAGCTGGGGTGGTGACAAAGGTGTTGTTGGCACAATGGAAGAGACTGCCTTGGCTGTTGCGGCATTGACGGGGAGCGAACATCAAAAAGCTTGTGACGATGGATTGATGTGGTTGAATCTTTCTTTTAAACGAAATGGGTTGAGGCCATCTCCCATAGGTCTTTATTTTGCATCGCTTTGGTACGATGAAAAATTATATCCATTAAGCTTTTACCTGGAAGCACTGAGCAGAGCGATTGAAAATTAAAGCATTTTTTGTTGGATGGTCGTTATTTCTTCTCCGTCAGTTGTAATGTATTTACCCATCAGGTTCGCAGTCAGGCAGCTGTGAACAGGAATGATCTCAACCAAATCACCAACTTTTATTAAGTCAAAATCTTTGTAAGTCATTTTTAAAATGCCATGTTCTTGCGACATATCCCAGAGGTAATTTTTCTCGTTCAGCAAAATCTTTTCATTTCCCTTTCTGATAACGATTTGGCCATATAAATTTTTCCCGTCAATGTTGATAATTGAATCTTTTGAAATATGGATGGCTCCGCCATATATGGTGATTTCGTTTCTCGATCCGTGTTTGGCGATAACCGGGCAAACCAGCCGGATGGCAATATCGTTGAAATTACAACTCCCTAAATTATACTGCATTAAATCATAAAAGACAAAATTGCCTGGTCGCAATTCATCAACTCCGTCAAAATTATCGCAAATGCTAGCTGAAGGAGTATCGCCCAGAGAAGCCATCAAGTCTGGATAATCCTTGAGATAGCGGTTTTTTAGTGAACGCATTTTTAACAAGGCATCAAAATGAAGGTTGAAAATTTCATATTTGGATTTCGTTCTATACGTGTGCCCACCGTGCGTCAAAAAACCTTTGAAATTGAGGTTTTTGTTTTTGGAAATAATTTGGATTAAAGCATCAATCTGGTTTGTTTTACTGGCCATTATGCCTGTTCGGTTGTGTCCGGTGTCAATTTCAATGAACATTCCAACAGGCGATTTTATAAACTTATCAACCTGAATGAGCATATCTTTATTCTCAATTAGTAAGTTGAGTTTTATTTTTTTTGCCAGCGAATTTATTTGATTGATTTCATAAATATTTATTGGAATTGCAATGGTAATATCATCCCACCCCTGATCGGCAAAGTATTCAGCCATTTCCACTGATGATACCGTGATGGCTTGAACACCAAAATTGCGAAACCACGCTCCAATTTCTGCTGATTGGTGGGTTTTAAAATGTGGCCTGAAAAATACACCTTTGGATGAAGCTTTGTCAACCATCCGTTTAATGTTGTTTAAGCAAACCTCTTTATCGAGAATCAGCGTCGGTCGAACTATTTCCATAAACGTCTCTGATTTTTTTATAGTAAGTATTTGTATATCAAGTTACTTGTTGTGATGACGCTTTTGAAAGTACTCAAAATAAAACAAACCGTCTTGTTTGCATTGTAATCAAACCGCATGTATTTATCACTGATATATTCATATATCAATTGGTTTGTTTTTAATTCGATCAAAATAATTAAGTTATCCGCACAATGATAACTCATTATTTGAGGTTTAAATTCAATCTCTTTTCAAGCAATCTGAATAAGTAGGCTAAATGTAACATTTAAACTTCAAAATTGAAAGTCTGAAAAATGAATTTAAGATCAATTTAAAATACAAAAGAGCCCCTTTGGGAGGCTCTTTTAACTATCGGAAGAAAATTCTTGTTTACTTTTCAATATGAATTGTTTGTGCCCTGTTTGGACCAACAGATGCAATGGTGATTGGAAGCCCTGTTTCATCTTCAATAAAACTGATGTAGTTGTTTAGTTCTTCCGGGAACTCATTCTGGTGAGTCAGTTTTGTTAAATCTGTTTCCCAGCCGGGAAGTTCAACATAAATTGGCCTTACGTTGTCGTCCAGTTCAAAAGGGAATTTGTCAATCACTTCACCATTAATCTCGTACCCAACACATATCTTAATGGTTTCGAAGGTATCCAATACGTCTCCTTTCATCATGAAAAGCTGGGTTACGCCATTAATCATGATCGAATATTTTAGAGCGACTAAATCTAACCAGCCACAACGACGCGGACGGCCTGTTGTTGATCCATATTCGTTTCCGGCATCACGCAGCTTTTGTCCGGTTTCGCAGTGTAATTCGGTCGGAAATGGTCCCATTCCAACCCGGGTGCAGTATGCTTTAAAGATCCCAAACACTTCTCCAATTTTTTGCGGTGCAATCCCTAGTCCGGTACATGCTCCGGCGCAAATGGTGTTTGATGAGGTTACAAATGGGTAAGAACCAAAGTCGATATCAAGCAAGGTTCCCTGTGCACCCTCTGCCAGTACTGATTTACCATCCTGAATCAGGTCGTCAATCATGTGCTCGCTGTCAACAAAGGTGAATTCTTTCAATACTTTAATGCCTTCGAACCATTCTTTTTCTACTTCTTCAAGTAGCTGTTTATAATCGAATTGGTAAAGTTTTTCCAGAATTACTTTGTGCGCATCAATGCGAGCTTTGTATTTTTCGTCAAAGTTCTCAATCAAATCACCAACCCGAAGGCCATCCCGTCCAATTTTATCTTTGTACGTTGGACCGATACCTTTTAAGGTTGAACCAATTTTGGTGTCCCCTTTTGCGGCTTCCGAAGCAGCGTCGAGCAATTTATGGGTTGGCAAAATCAGGTGTGCCTTTTTCGAAATGTATAGATTTTTATGCAGGTCGATACCATGTTTTTTTATCGACTCAATTTCGTTCTTAAAAACAAGCGGATCAAGAACAACTCCATTTCCAATAATGTTAGCTTTATTTTCGTGGAAAATTCCCGATGGAATTGAGTGTAAAACTTGTTTGAAATCGTTGATTTCAAGTGTGTGTCCAGCGTTTGGTCCTCCTTGAAACCTTGAAATGGCATCATATTTAGGGGTTAAGACATCAACAATTTTTCCTTTTCCTTCATCTCCCCACTGGAGACCTAAGATAACATCTACTTTCATTTTATGTAGTTTACAATATTTCAAACATAATGAACCGCAGAAATAAAGCCTGAAATTAGACTGATTTCCACGGTGCCAAAATGAAAATTATTTGGCCAATAAAATTACAAATTATTTTTTCATTTAGGCATAAAAAAACCTCCGATTCATCAGAGGCGATTTATTTATAATGAGTTTACAATATATTTTAAGAGTCGAGGCTTTCGCCATAGATGTATAACGTGTGGTGCGAAAGTTTAAAATTATACTTTAAACAAGCTTCTTCTATGATTTCCCGGATTCGTGGATCGTAGAACTCTTTTACTATTCCGGTGCTTGTATCAATGAGGTGATCGTGTTGAAGAGTTGCGAAAGCTTTTTCAAATTGAGCGATGTTTTTACCAAATTGATGTTTTACGACCAATTTACATTCCAGTAACAAGTCAATGGTATTGTAGAGGGTTGCCCGACTTACCCGGTAATTTTTATTTTTCATTGAAATATAAAGTGACTCAATATCGAAATGACCTTCGCGGGAATAAATTTCATCAAGAATAGCGAATCGCTCGGGGGTTTTCCGGTGACCATTTTTCTCCAAGTATTCTGTGAACATATTTTTCACAGTATCTTTTGTCTTATGGCTATTCATACTCAAAACAGTTTTGCGTTGTAGCCTCAAAAATAGTAAAAAATTAAGATTGTTTAGACTAAATAAAAATTAATTTTCAATATTCTCGATCCGTTCAATCGTATCTATCCCTTTGATTTTCATTAGTCGTGCGATCAATTTGTTTAAATCACCGAGATTGTGAATGTATATATATAGGTCGCCTTCAAAGATACCGTCATGGGTGTCAAACATCACCGTTCGCATGTTGATGTTACTTTGTTTCGAGATAATATTAGTTACCTCGTTCACGATTCCAATTCGGTCGAATCCACTCACTTTGATGCGGGTAAGGTAAGAGCGCTTTTTAAAATTAGTCCATTCGGCAGTGATAATCCGATCGCCATGTTGCGACATTAATTTATTGGCTTCCGGGCATTTTGTTTTATGAATAATTACGTGGTTATTCGAGGTCATGTAACCCAAAACATCGTCACCCGGAATTGGCTGGCAACATTTAGCCAGCGTGTAATTGCGTTCATCAGGATCTTCTTTGAGTAAGAATGTATTTTTCTTGTTGATTTGAGTTTTGGGTAGCATGAGCTCCAACTCGCCCCCCTTATTGTTTTTATTTTTCCCGAATGAAATTTTCCAATACTTTGCTAATTTGTTTTCCCGTCGCGTTTTGAGGATACTTTCTAAATCGTCGATCTGGATAAATCCCATTCCCACATGAGCGTAAAGCTGGTCTTTATTAGATAAATTGTAGTGTGCAGCGAGTTTTTTCAAGGTATCAGCCGACGGTTTTATCTTATATTGTTTGAGCTTTTCTTCAATGATCTCCTGACCTTTTTCCAGGTGTCTTTTTTTGTCAAGTTTGAATGCTTGTTTGACTTTTGTTTTCGCTTTCGCAGTACTCATAAACTTGAGCCATTCCAGATCCGGCGCCTGAGTTTTTGAAGTCAGGATTTCAACCTGGTCTCCGCTTTGCAGGACATAGCTTACCGGAACCAATTTATGATTGATTTTTGCTCCAATGCAATGATTTCCAAGATCGGTGTGAATTTCGTAAGCTAAGTCAATAATTGTTGCTCCTTTCGGAAGGGGTATCATGTCACCCTTTGGGGTAAAAATGACGATTTCCGAAGTATAGAGGTTCATTTTAAATTCATCCAAAAACTCTAATGCATCAGACTCCGGATTGCGAAGTGTCTCGCGAATTTTTTCGAGCCATTTATCTAGTTCCGATTCAATCGAATGAACACCTTTGTACTTGTAATGAGCGGCAAAACCACGTTCGGCAATAACATCCATTCGTTCTGTTCTGATTTGCACTTCAACCCATTTTCCTTGAGGTCCCATTACGGTCACATGGAGCGCTTCGTATCCATTGGCTTTTGGGATTGTGATCCAATCGCGGATACGGTCGGGTTTGGGTTTGTAGATGTCAGTTATCAGAGAGAGGATGTCAAAGCATTGGCGTTTTTCGGATATGTTTGTTTTTGGCTTAAAGACAATGCGAATAGCGAGTAAATCGTATATTTCATCAAATGAAATCCCTTTGGTTTGCATTTTATTCCAGATTGAAAAAATGGATTTCAATCGTCCGGAGACTGTAAAATCGATACCTTCATTCTGGAGTTGATTCTGGATGGGCTGGACGAACTCATTAACCAAATATTCTCTTCGTTCCTGTTGGTTTCTTAATCGAAATACAATTTGATTATATGTTTCCGGTTGATTGTATTTCAGACTTAGATCTTCCAGTTCAGTTTTGATGGAATATAGCCCGAGCCGATGAGCCATAGGGGCGAAGATATAAAGTGTTTCGGCTGCAATTTTTAACTGCTTTGGAGTTGGCATGCTATCCAAAGTCCGCATATTGTGCAGTCTGTCAGCCAACTTTACTAAAATAACCCTAATATCATCGGAAAGGGTCATTAGCATTTTCCGAAAATTGGTAGCCTGCTTGGAGTCGTGTTGAGAGGTGATTTCATCCGAAAGCTTGGTTAAGCCGTCAACGACCTTTGCCACTTTCTCACCAAATAGGTTTTTAATATCGTCGGTTGTATAATCGGTGTCTTCAACCACATCATGTAAAATGGCTGAAATAATGGACGTTGCTCCGAGTCCTATTTCCTGAGAAACAATCATTGCAACTGCGATAGGGTGAACAATGTATGGCTCGCCTGATTTTCGTTTTACACCTGCATGAGCACTATTTGCAAATTCAAATGCCTTATGAATCCGTTCTCTTCCCTCCTCGGTGATTCGCTGATCAAATGATTTTGTAAGATTCTCATAGTAATCAGCAATCAACCGTTGCTCAGCTTGTGTCTGTAGTTTGTTTTTATCCATCCTTCAATCCCTCGAAAAGCTATTCTTTTTTGCAAAAAGTAAATATACTTTAATTCTTTCGAAAACAGAGGCCGATCCCTGTAAGTCAAATTAAATTTCACGAATCATTAATAAAGTATTAACTGGTCAAATTTGTTCAGTTTTTAGGAATTTTGGTGCTTGTCAAACAAGGCTTTTTCAACTTGTTCGCAAATAACATGCCCAACAAAAATATGGGCTTCCTGAATTCTGGGGGTGTCAACGGATGGAATTGGTATAAGTATATCACAAACACTTTTTAGTTGGCCGCCAAGCTTTCCGGTTAAGGCGATCACTTTCATGCCGATATTTTTAGCTTCTTTTGCTGCATTGACAACGTTCTCAGAGTTGCCTGATGTTGAAATTGCGATTAAGATGTCGCCTGCTCTTCCAACTCCGGCAATATATCTTGCATAGGCTACTTTAAAATCGTAGTCGTTTGAATAAGCCGTGATGAATGAAGAATTGACGTGACAGGCTTCGGCTTGTATCGGAGGTCGGTCGATATAAAATTTGCCGGCCAGTTCAGCTGCAAGATGTTGGGCGTCGGCAGCGCTACCGCCATTCCCGCAAAAAAGTGTTTTGCCGCCTTTTTGATAGCATGAAACCAGTTCGTCGATAGCTCGTTTGATATCATTCAAAATTTCTTCGTTTGCAAGCAAGGCTCTTTTTAGTTCAATGGCTTGCTCAATTCGATTAGTTATTTGCTTCATGCGATCTGGTTTAGTTTGTTGTAAACGGAAATAAAAGCATTTACCATATTGGTCCACGAAAACTTTTTCTTCTCTTCAATTATATTTTTTTCGAATATCGGCTGACGATTTTTTTCGTAAAAATCTAATATTGCATCGGATATTGCTTTTTCGTTTGGAGCGACTACATAACCTATTTTTTTGTCGGGAATAATTTCGGAAAGGCCACCAACATCGGTTACCAGCATCGATTTTTCAAAGTGATAGCCAATTTGAGTTACACCACTTTGGGTGGCATGCTTGTATGGTTGTACCACCAGGTCGGATGCGCTAAAGTATTGACTGACTTTTTCGTTGGGGATAAAGTCAGTATGTAGTAAAACGTGATTTTTCAATCCGAGACTTTCTATCATTTGCAGATAGGGTTCGGGCTTTGTGTAAAACTCACCGGCAATGATTAGTTTGACCGGTAGTTTTTTTATTTGCTCATCCGAAACTGCTTTCAATAAAAGGTCTAGTCCTTTGTAATCGCGAATAAAACCAAAGAAAAGTAAATAACTAACTCCCTGCTCAAGTCGAAGTAAGTCTTTGGCTTTTTCTTTTTGAATTTTCTCTCCGAAATTGTCAAATAGCGGATGAGGACAAAGTTCCCGAGGAAGCTTGGGGTTGAAGGTATCGATGTCGTTGAGGACAGACTGTGACATGGCAACCATTCCATCAATGCTTTTCATGAAATAGCTCGTAAGTGCCTTGTCTCCCGGCCTTTTTTCATGTGGAATGATATTGTCAGCCAAGCAAATAACTTTGGTGTGTTTATTTTTTTTCACCAGACGACAAATTGTACCCAAAACCGGGCCCATAAACGGCAGCCAGTAGCGAACCATTAGTAGATCGGGCTTTTCTTTTTGAATACGTTTCCCAACTTTTATCCAATTAATCGGGTTCACAGAGTTGACGGTTCGCTTGATATTTAAATTGTCGGGTGCAGATTCATCTACATATTGCGACTTCCCCGGGAACAACAAATTGGGGTATTGAACCGTAAAGGTTTCAATTTCAACCTTCATCCCTTGTGACTGAAACTCCTCTGCCAACCGTTGATTGTAGGATGCTAATCCTCCACGGAACGGATAGGCTGGGCCAATTATTTTTACAGTTTTGATCATGGTTTTTGGCTAAGGTCACTAACCTATTTGATATTTTCGGTTTCGCTTCTATCACAAATTGTTAAAGACTCGAAACATGACACTAAATTATTTGCACTATTTAAACTTACTCTTCTGTTTGTTGGATCAGCAAATTTGCAACATGTTTGTCAATTGGGAAAGATAATTCATCAGCTTTTAGCTCTTTTATTTTAACCCAGCGAAAGGATTGATTTCCGTTTTTTAGTTCAGGAAAATCAAAAGCTTTAACTGAGATCTTAAAGTTGACTGGCGGTTTTAGCATGGCCTGGTAATAAATACTGATCAATTGTTGATTTTTAAAATAGCGTGCTTTCTGATAAAAGTCGGTGGTGTAAAAATGCACTATTTGTTCAATTTCCTGATCGCACTCCTCCTGCATTTCACGCTTTAAGCAATCAATTGTGCCTTCTCCAAATTGAAGCCCGCCGCCGGGAAATTTCGTCATTTTTGTATTGAGTTGAAATTCATCAGTTAATAATACCTCATCTTCTTTATTCACAAAGAGTCCGTAAACACGAATGTTGAATTTTGCGTTGGCTTGCTGGTTCATTCTGCACTATTATTTTCGATAAACTTAGTGATTTCATTTGTTTGATGGGGCTCAAACCAATGTATGTTTTCATCTTTTCGTAGCCAGGTCAATTGTTTTCGAGCGTAGTGGCGGCTGTTTCGTTTGATCAGCTCCACCGCTTTTTCTTTGGTGATCTCGCCATCCAGGTAAGCAAATAGTTCTTTGTATCCGACTGTATTTAATGAGTTGAGATTTTTGTAAGGAAATACTCGGCGCACTTCGTCCTCCAAGCCTTCTTTCATCATTTGGTCAACCCGTTTATTGATTCGGTTATAAAGTTGCTCCCGATCCATGTTCAGGCCAATTTTAATAATTTTAAATGGGCGTTGTTTTACGGTTTTAGTTCGAAAAGACGTAAAGGTTTTGCCAGTCATCATGCATATTTCAAGAGCCCGTATAATACGCTTGGGATTCTTTAAATCGACCTTTTCGTAATATGCGGGGTCGAGTTGCTTCAGTTTCAGCCTCAGGTGCTCCAATCCGGTTTCCTCGAATTCGTGTGTTAGTTGTTTGCGAATTTCAGGATCAACATCCGGCTGGAAATCAATCCCGTTGCATACAGCATCAACATAGAGCATGGAGCCACCACTTAGAATCACAGTTGAATGCGTTTCAAACAAATCAGTGATTAATTTTATGGCCTCGCTTTCGAAGCGGCTCGCATTGTAGGTTTCGTGAATGGAATGTGAATGGATAAAGTGATGAGGAGCCTGATTCAGCTCATCTGGAGAAGGAACAGCTGTTCCAATGGAAAGCTCTTTAAATAGTTGGCGGGAATCGGATGAAATTATTTCGGTGTTGAAATAGTTCGCAAGCCCGATGCTTAGTGTTGTTTTTCCAATACCAGTGGGCCCTTGAATAACAATTAGTGTTTTGCGCATTGTTTGAATAGTTGAAGGGCAAAGGTAAAGGTTTTACCTAAAAACAGGAAGGGGACCTGTTAGTCCCCTTCGATTAGATCCTCCATTTCTCCAAAAATTTCGGTATAATCATCTAAATCACCATAATCTTGGTAACCATTCTCCGTTTCGAGAATTACTTGACCCTGGTCCTGGAGTTCTTCTTCCAGTACTTGTGCAGGGGCATCACCTTGTATCTCGGTGACTTGGTTTTCTTGAAGATGCTTTTTCATGTAAATTTCAGTTAATTCAATATAAAAAGATCTGTCACTAAAAAAATCGAACACATACAGCAATCGCTGCCCTGTGTCAGAGAGGATATCATGTAGCTTGGTTTTTCCCATGACCTCAATCCGGGAACCGTTTTTGCCACAATCTAAAAATGTAATTTCCTTTTGTATTCCGAAATTGTCGCCCGCAACAAAAAAAGAGGCAAGTTGATCTGAAGTATACTGACAACAATTTTGAATGCACCAATGCAGATCAGCAAAACTTCTTTCCGCATCTATTTCAATTACGCGTAAAAACTCCGAATTTTCAATAGATGTTATTTTAAACTGATATACCATGCAGTTATCTTTTCGAAAAAATTCTTCAGTAATTAAAGTTGTTGTTTAAGCACACAGGTGTTTTTAACGGTGAGAGGTTGCAAAAGGTTAGTTTATAAATGTTAAAAAAGATTAATTGAAGATTTGTCTTGTTTATTGTTTTGGTTGATAGTGATTTGGAGTTGGTTTGTTTTAGTTTTTGATTGGTCCGATTGACGAAAAATTGAACTTAAATTTCGTGTATTCGATGAAAAATAGTCTTTTAAATTCGAAAAGTTTGTTGATGAATTCATTGTTTTAGTATTTTTAATTAGTGATCTTACCAGTTCGAAAAATATTATTATGCAATATCAAACATTAGTCTTTGAGAATTTAAGAATTTCGTTGAATGCCATTCAGTCGAATTTATTGCGCACCATTCTGACCGTTTTGATTATTGCAATTGGAATTACAGCACTTGTGGGAATACTAACTGCTATTGATTCGATAAAGGCTTCTATTACCAATGAGTTTAACTTTATGGGGGCGAATTCGCTTACAGTTACTTCGCGGGCAATACAGGTTCAGCAAGGTGAAAGCCGGGTGCGGAAAAAAAATCATCAATACATTAGTTATTATGAGGCACAGGAATTTAAGGAGCGCTTTAGTTTTCCTGCCTTAGTTTCTATTTCGGTTGATGGTACCGGAAATGCGACGGTGAAGTTTCAAACAAAGAAATCGAATCCGAATGTTAACGTTCGTGGAGTTGACGAAAATTACCTGGCAACATCAGGATTTGAAATAGAACGAGGGCGTAATTTTTCCAATACGGATATCGAGTCAGGCTTGAATAAAGTGTTGCTAGGTAGTGGGTTGGTTAATAGGCTGTTTGATAAGAATGAAAATCCGCTTCATAAAGAGGTAAGTATTGGAGCCGGGCGTTATGAGGTAATTGGCATACTCAAGCCAAAAGGTGGTGGTTTTGGCAGTGGTGGAGATGAGATTTGTTTTCTACCGTATTATACGGTGCGGAATTATTTTTCCAGGCCACAAATGAATTTCAACATTCAGATTAAGGTTGACAATGCTCAATTGTTTGAGGCTGCGATCGGGCAGGCCGAAGCTGATTTTCGAAACGTAAGAAATTTACGACCTACTGATGAAACAGATTTCAATATTGAAAAGAGTGATAATCTGGTTAATATGCTATTGAATAATATTCGAAATATCACACTTGTAGCGACTATCATTGGATTCATTACTCTTTTTGGCGCAGCGGTTGGCTTGATGAATATTATGCTGGTTTCGGTCACGGAACGAACTCGCGAAATTGGTATCAGGAAAGCGATTGGGGCGAATTCTTCGTTAGTGCGTCAGCAGTTTTTAATTGAAGCCGTTGTGATAGGTCAAATTGGAGGTGTTGTAGGCATCATTTTTGGAATTCTGGTCGGCAATATCATTTCAATGATGATTGATAGTCAGTTTATTGTGCCTTGGTTGTGGATGTTTACCGGGGTGTTGTTGTGTTTTGCTGTTGGAATTATTTCAGGCTATTATCCTGCTCAGAAAGCAGCACGCATGGATCCGATTGAGAGTTTGAGGTATGAATAGTCATCTTCGCAATTTGAGCTACTGTTGAGCTTAAGCAGCTTTGTTAAGTTGTATGACAAAAAAAAGGCACCCAAACGGATGCCTTTTCAATATTCTAATTGGTTTCAGTAATTATTTTACTGAGTCCATGTATTGGATCAATTCGCAAACTTTTGCTGAGTAACCCATTTCATTGTCATACCAAGAAACAACTTTTACGAAGTTTGGAGACAAAGAGATACCAGCACCAGCGTCGAAGATAGAAGTACGAGTGTCGCCAACGAAGTCGTTAGAAACAACCATATCTTCCGTATAACCAAGTACACCAGCCAATTCGCCTTCAGAGGCAGCTTTCATGGCAGCGCAAATTTCTTTGTATGAAGCACCTTTTTCTAATGTAACAGTTAAGTCAACAACTGAAACGTCAGGAGTAGGAACACGGAAAGCCATACCGGTCAATTTTCCGTTCAATTCTGGAATTACTTTACCAACAGCTTTAGCGGCACCAGTTGAAGATGGGATGATGTTTTGACCAGCTCCACGACCACCTCTCCAGTCTTTCATAGAAGGACCGTCAACCGTTTTTTGAGTTGCAGTAGTTGCGTGAACAGTTGTCATCAAACCTTCTTTGATACCGAATTTGTCATTCAATACTTTAGCTACAGGAGCCAAACAGTTTGTTGTACAAGAAGCGTTTGAAACAAAATTCATTTCGTTTGTATAAGATGCATTGTTAACACCCATAACAAACATTGGAGTATCGTCTTTTGAAGGAGCAGACATGACTACTTTTTTAGCACCTGCGTCCAAGTGACCTTGAGCTGATTCTTTCGTTAAGAAAAGACCGGTTGACTCAACAACGTATTCAGCTTCAACAGCTCCCCAGTTAATGTCAGCTGGGTTTCTTTCTGCTGTTACGCGGATTTCATCACCATTTACGATCAATTTTCCGTCTTTTACAGCAACGTCACCGTCAAACTGCCCGTGAGTTGAATCATATTTAAGCATGTAAGCCATGTAGTCTACATCGATCAAGTCGTTGATTGCTACAATTTGAATTGTTCCTTTTGCAATAGCTTGACGGAAAACAAAGCGACCGATGCGACCAAATCCGTTGATACCGATTTTAATTTTTGACATAGTTGATAATTTAAAATTAATGAAAGATTATTCTTTTGATTTATTAGCTTTTATCTGTTTTTTTCAAAGCCCCACAAAATAACTAACTAAAATCTAGATGATCAAATTTTTCGATTTTGATTTATTTATTTTCACGAGAGCTTAAAATTCAGTTAATGTTTCCTTTGAAATTCCAAATTAGGTTCAAGGTGAACTTAATGGCAGTCTCAAATTATCCGATGAGTTTTATTGGTTGTATATATAATTGTATAGCCCGCTCAAATTAGGCTTCTGATAAGTGGTTTTAAAATAAAAATACTGCGTAATTCCACGTGTCCGCTTAAAATATTCAATTCTCAGAGGGTTTAAAATCGCCTAAGTTGTTGAAATGTATTGAATTATTACGGTTTTTAGCTGTCGTGTTTGAAAGCAAACTGTGCGGGCAGCGCGGTGTTCCGTCGTAAAATTGGAAATAGTGGTGGGCTTTCCGTGTTCTGTAGAAATAGTCTCATCCGGGTATGGGGTAAAAAAAATGCCCGAATTAAGTAGTGCGAATAATTTAGTGTGATGTTTCGAGTCTTTAACAATTTGTGATAGAAGCGAAACCGAAAATATCAAATAGGTCCGTGACCTTAGTTTGCGCTGTACTTTTCTCAACTGCATACGTGTTTTAAAACATAGTTCAAAAAAGCTTCTGAAAACTGTAAATTGGAGTGTTCGTTTTCAATTTGGGCTATGTTGTTTAAGATCAGTTTCTCTGTATTGTTTGCGTCAACCGTTGAAGGAGTAACGAGTTCTATATTTTCTTTCTCATCCAACTGTTGGCTGTAGGCCGGACATTTGCAGGTTTTACATGACGAAATTGCAAATAAGAGGCTTGCTGCAATTGTAACCATCAGTTTATCAGTTGTTTTTAACTTCATCTTTCCCATGTGTTATAAAAACAAAGATATCTTAAAAATATTGTATCGCGTGTTATTTTCAGGTGTACGTTCTTCGAATTTGAAGGAAGATTTGCGGTGTTCAATGGAGTCATAAAATCCCGATTACTAGTTATATTATTAAGTTAATCTTCAAATGGAAAGCGTGGGAACTTTGCATATACTCCGCAGTTGGGGGTTTTTGGTGTTTGTTAATTTGTGTAAAAAATCTTTGTTTTTATGCGAAAAAACGCTTGTACATTGCTGATAAATTTTATAGGTTTGTAAAGTCTTGGCGAAAGTTATGCCTTGGCCGTATTAGAAATTTATGAATATGGATGATATAATACAATCAATCAATCAATTAAGTACAATTAAAAAACAAATGCTATGAGAAAATCATTTACTCGGCTCTTTAGTTTTATGCTAGTGAGTATGCTGATGTTTGCGTCAACTGCTGAAAGTATGGCACAGACGCAACCTATCGGTACGCCTCCGCAACAAACTATCACAACTAGCGTCGACGCTGTAACAACTGTTTGTTATAACGAAGATAATAGTTACAAAGTACAGGTCTCTGTTATAGATTTTGTGAATCTAGACAGCCTGAATTTAAATTTGGATTATACGCTTGGAGATTTCGACTTTGTTAGCGCAACATGGTTAACAGGTGGTACAAGCGGACTTCCATTGAACGCTTCTCCAGCTTTAGTTTCAGTAACTGAAACTACACCCGGAAAAGTTAATATTGTGTGGGGTGATAATGCTGTCACTCACCATGAAATTAAACCGGATGATAGTGAAGTTGCAATTCTGGAATTGGAATTTCAGGTAGTTAATGCAACTCCAAAAGCTTCGTATACAACTACTATGTCATGGAATGCTTCTAGTAAGTATTACTGGGAGAGTGGTACTGGTTATGAAGCTGTAAATAATCTTGAATTTATTGGCGGTGTGTTAACTGCAGAGCAAATTTATACACCTACTGTAGATGTAGGTGATAGCGATGCTTTATGCTATGGCGGAAACGTTGATGTAGAAGTTACTTCTCCTGCAGGAACAAATATTGAATATTTATTCAATGATAACGATATTGCAGGTGGTGCATGGACTCCAAACAACATGTTGAATGTTACTGCTCCTTCAGCGAGTAATACTGTTATTGCAAGAAATACGGATACAGGATGTATTTCTCACATGTTAACCTTCAGTGTCGGTTCGGCCGATCCATTAACGTTTGATGCTGACAGTGCTGATGCTGAGTGTTTCGGTGGAAATGGTGAGATTCAGTTTTATACTGATGGTGGTACTTCTCCATATACATATTGGGTAGTTCCTGAGGCTAATTTTACAGCTGTAGTTACTAAGTTAATTAACAATCCTAGCGACGCTACTTTAAATGCGTATAAATTTTCTGCTGCTACTGTATTACGCCCAGCTGGGAAGTACTATATAGCTGTTGACGATGCTAACGGTTGTGCTAAATTGTTGAACGACGCTGAAACTGGTCCTTCAACATACTGGATGACTGCTACTATTGCAGAAGAATCTATCATTGATATTCTTAGTTCTACCGTTGTTGATGTAACATGTTATGGTGGCAGTGACGGTTCAATTACTGTTGAGCCAACTGGTGGTAACCCCAAAGCTGTAGGTTATACTGTTGAATTAAACGGAACTGAGTTAGATACAGTTACAGGTTCTACCTACACTTATAGTGATTTAGCTGCCGGAACGTATACTGTTACTATAATGGACAGCCTTTGTTCTCGTGATTTCGAATTCACGGTAGATCAACCAGAAGCTGTTGACTTTACAGTAGATTATAAAGACGTTCCTTGTAACGAAACTCCGGACGGACAAATCTGGATTGAAACAATTACTGAAGGAACAACAACGACTACTGTTGATGATACAAATTACAGTGGATGGACATTTGACGTGTTTAATGCTTCAGGTGTTCAGGTTGGTGCTACAACAGCTGTTGGAGATACTATTGCCGGATTAGATCCTGCGTATTACACGTTGGTACTGACCGATGGAACTTGTACCTATGACTATATGAATACTGATGGAACTGACGTAATTCCTGTTATGTCTCCTGATGAGATTACCTATTCACTGGTCATTACAGATGTAGCTTGTAATGGTGGCAATACTGGTGAGATTGATGTAACAAGTTTAAGTGGTGCAACTAATTACCAGTTTTCATTGGATGGAACAACTTGGTCTGATGATCAAACTATTTTTGAAGACTTAACAGCTGGAAATTATGTCGTATATGTAAGAGACAAAGATAATACAGATCGTTGTGTTATTGATAAAGCTGCTGAGGTCGAAGAACCTGCTTCTGCAATTTCAATTACATTAGTTGAAGACAATCAACCTACTTGTCCTGATGGAAACGACGGTAACGTAAGTATTGATGTTTCTGGTGGTACTCCATTCCTGGATTCAAATGACGATCCTTACTATATGTATTCCGTTGATGGTTCTCCATACTTTGTAGGTAACCCAACGTTTGCGTTGACTGAAGGTGATCATGATATCAGTGTAAAAGATATGAATGGTTGTGAAGAAACAACAACTGTTACAATTGACGCTTTAGATCCGGAAACTATTTCTGCTTCTGCTCCTTTCATCGATTGTTATGGTGATGAGGTAGCTATTGATACTTCAATTATTTCTCAATCATATGCGTTCAATCCTGAGTATTATACATTGTATGTGAATACTGTTGATGAAGCAGGTGGTGTTGAATTTAAACCTGCTGATGAAGGTGTTGATGCTGACTTGTTCCCTGCCGGAACATATTACATTTCGTCAATGAGTCCAAACGGATGCTGGACGAATGTTTACCCTCTTGAGATTAAACAGAACCCAGAATTGGAATTAGTAGACGTTACTGTTTCAAATGCTACATGTAATGAGTATTGGGATGGATTTATTTCTGTTCAGGTAACAGGTGGTACTGCCGTTAGCCCTTCAACACGTTACGAATATGCAGTGGCAAATAACCCTGTAGCTTTTAGCAATCCTGGATCTACTATTTCTTGGGAGCCATTCTTCAATGATGATGCTGACAATGATAGCACGACTATTATTCAAGTATTAGAAGGAACTTACTACATTGGAGTTCGTGACTCTTGTCAAAATATTGTACAAACAGAAGAGATCGTTATTACAGCTGCTGAATCTATCACTATTGGTGATGTTGCGGTAACTGATGTTGCTTGTTTCGATGACGCAAATGGTGAAATAGACGTTACTGGTTCAGTAACAGGTGGAAATGGTGATTACCGTTATACATTAACTCAAGAAGAAGGATTTGATCATACATCAGGTGCGGGTTTAATTGGTTCAGCGAAACAAGCTTCACCGGTTTATGCTGATTTAGAGGCTGGTGTTTATAAGTTAGTTGTTGATGACACTACATTGCCAGTTTCTTGCCCTGCAGATACAATGGAAATCATTGTCACATCTCCAGATCAACTGATGTTGGCGCTTGATAGTTTACATGTAAGCTGTTATGGCGAGGAGGATGGTGAAATAATGGTTTCTATTTCTGGAGGAACAGGTGGAACTTATGAAGCATTTGATGTTGACGATCATAACTTTGAAACTCCAAAGGATACTGATGGAAAATGGATCGCCGATGGTAATGCCTACAAGGTGACTATTAATAATACTGATCCTAACGGAGTATCTTATGGAACCTATGCATTTAATGATACTGTTAACGCAAAGACCTTCCAGGTTGCTGCTGGTGAGTATGTAGTTAAAGTAGAAGACGCTCACGGATGTTCAGTTATTGATACTGTTATGGTTGAACAGCCAGATATGTGGGTATTGACTACATCCAATACGTTGCCTTCTGACTGTGGTGCAGCTGACGGTACAATTACTGTTGATATTGCAGGCGGATGGTTAGGAGAAGATTTGGAAATCAAATTAGATGACGGTAGCTGGGTTTCTGTAACTGATGAATCTCATATTTTTACAGGAATCGAGTTTGGTGAATATGACATTATGGTTCGCAATAGCACATTCCCTGTAGATGTTAATACAGCCGCTTGTTATGGAGAGACAACTGTTACATTGACAGAGCCTTCTGAATTTGCTTACACTGTAAATATCGAAGACGCAGAATGCTATGGCGCCTATAACGGTAAAATGATTATTACTGATGTTACTGGTGGATCAGGTAAATACCAATTCCAATTAGTAAGTCATAATAATACCATGTATGATCCAACTGATAATACATTGTGGGAACCCAATGATGGTCCTTTGGATGCTGATAGAGAGTTTGTTACTGAGTTTACGTTTGATACTCTTGATGCTGGTCACTATACTTTATATATCCGTGATGATGCTGGTTATACACTTTCTTCTTGTGGTGCATTAGAATCATGGGAAGTTGAAGAGCCAGATTCATTAGAAATCACAGAAACAATGTGGTTGAAAGATGTAACTTGTAATGGTGGTGCTGACGGATCATTCGAAATTCAAGTTCAAGGTGGAACTGCTCCATATGTATATGCATACACTGAATCTCAGGTATCTCCTGACCCAGAGCACCCATATCAAATGATGCCTGATGTAAATAACGCTAACCTATGGCAAGATTCTCCTGTGTTTGATGATGTTCCTTCAGGTACATTCATAGCATGGGTAGTTGATGCGAATGGTTGTTTCCAAGGCGGAGAGATTCGTACTTCTGGTGCTGTTATTGATCAACACCGTGTAGTTATTGACGAGCCGGTTGAAATCGTTGTAACTGACACTACTGCAATTGAAGCTACATGCTACGGCGTAGAAGATGGTAAAATTACTATTGGAAATGTGGTTGGTGGCAATGGCGCTCCATTTACTTATAAGGTAGAGGGAACAAAATATGATGGTACTGCTGTTTCTTACCTATTCGACAATGATGGTGATGGATTTGATGGTACTAGTAATACAATCGGTGGGGTATTTGCATCATTTGACGATACTAGTACTGTTATGGGAATGGAAGATATGTATGCTGTAACAGCGATTGACGTTAAAGGCTGTGAAGCTGAACCATTCTACATCGCTGTTAATCAGCCAGAAGAGTTCGTAATCGAAGCGGTTATTGATGAAGACGCATTCATTTGTGCTAATGACCTTTCTGGTATTTTGGATATTGTAACGGTTAGTGGAGGTACAGGTACATTTGAATATCAGGTATATCGTAACGATGTATTGGTTAGAACCTGGACTTTGAATAGCTCACATGTTGTTGAGTCAGGATATACTTACGTTGTTGAAGCGAGAGATGCGAACGACTGTATGTCTTATGATACAATCATGATCGAAACTCCTGAGCCTGTTGTTATTGCTGACATAAAGGACTTGACTTGCTTTGGTGAAGTTTCACCAACTGTACGTATTACTGCTACTGCAGAAGAAGGACGTGACTTGATGGTTCGTTACCAAAAAGTTGAAGGTGCCAGCACTGTTGGAGCTTGGAGTTCATGGATGGCATTCAATGAGGAAGATGGTACTGCAACACATGTTTATAGTACTGGATTAACTTACGGTGATGACAACGAAAGTGATGGTCACTATAACTTCCAGGTGAAAGACGAGTTTGGATGCATCTCTGAAGTTGTATTTGAAACGTTCGTTCCTGTTCAAAACGAGTTAACTGCTACCTTCTCTGTTGAAGGAACTGTATTGACTATTTCTGATATTGAAGGCGGTATTGCTCCTTACATGTTAATGATAGGTGGAGTTGATATGGGTGAAGTTACAGAAACTGTAGTGGTTGATTCATTGATGGTTGGCGAAACTGAAATCAAAATCATGGATGCTCACGAATGTGAGGCTGTTGATACTGCGAAAGTAGAAGAACTAATGGTTACTGCTGATCCTGCTTCAGGTGATGATATGGAACAAATGTTCGACGTTGTATTAACGTTCAACCGTGAAGTAACAATCGTGGATGGAGACATCACTGGTGGTACCGTGACTCCTGGAACCGGAACTGAATTTACAGTTGCGATGACAGGTGCTGATGGAGATGACTTGACGCTGACTGTTGGTTCTACTATTATGGATATGGGTGGAAATGCATTGACCGAAACTACGTTCACTTACACGGTAGGTGACAATACTGGCCCAATGCCTGCTACTTATTCTCCTGAGGATGGAACTACAATCCCTGATAACCACCCAACACTTACTGTAACATTTGATGAAGATGTTGTAGCAGGAAGCGGTAATGTTTACATTACTAAAGTAGGTGGAACAACGCCTGTACTTACTATCCCATTGACTTCTGGCATGGTGGACGGATCTACAGTTACTGTAGACTACACTTATGATCCTGAAGTAGGTGGATTGAATAAAAATACAGAATACTATGTGACGTTCGACGCTGGTCTTGTAGCTGATGCTGCAGGTAATGAAAGTGCTGAACTGACTGACGATACAGTATGGAACTTCATTACTGGTGACGATTTTGCAACTGGTATTGAAGAGCCAAGTGGTTCTCTCGAGTTCAACGTGTATCCGAACCCATTTGATGGATTTGTTACTGTTGATAATGCTGATAAACTTTCACGAATCATTGTTACAAACGTTGCTGGTCAACGTGTGAAAGACATTGTTAGCCCTAACACTAACATTGACTTGGGTGACTTACGCAGTGGTATCTACCTCATGACTTTAATTACTAAAGATGATGTAGTTGCTAAAACTGAAAGGCTTGTTAAAAAGTAATGCCGAATTGATTGATTAAGAAGGGGGAGCCAGTTGGCTTCCCCTTTTTTTGTATTTTTGTATTTCTAAAAATCAACAATTATGGACATACTTTTCAAACATCGATCTATTCGTCAGTATAAATCAACGCCGATAGAGGAAGAAGTCTTGAATCAGATTATTGAGGCTGGAACCAGAGCATCAAATACGGGGAATATGCAACTATACAGCGTTGTTGTTACTAAAGACATTAAGGCGAAGGAGAAGCTCGCTCCTTTACACTTTAATCAACCAATGGTGAAACAAGCGCCCGTTTTACTAACTGTTTGTGCTGATATTAATCGGTTTAATTTATGGTGTGAAGAACGAAATGCTGATGCCGGGTACAATAACTTATTGTGGTTGATGAATTCAACGATAGACGCTTCATTATTCGCTCAGAATTTATGTGTTGAAGCGGAGGATCACGGATTGGGTATCTGTTACCTGGGAACAGCACTATACAATGCCAAGGAGTTTATTGATGTTCTTGAGCTTCCCAAAGGCGTTATTCCGATTACGGCGATTGTTGTAGGCTATCCTGATCACAAACCTGAGTTAACAGATCGATTGCCGCTGGATGGGCTTATTCATTCAGAAAAGTATAACGATTATACGACTGAAAGGATTAATGATTTACATAGAGAAAAGGAGAGTTTGCCAAGTTCAAAACAGTTTGTGAAAGAAAATGAAAAAGATAACCTGGCACAGGTATTTACCGATGTACGTTATAAAAAGGTTGATAGTGAATTCTTCTCTAAAAAGCTGCTAGCAACCCTAAGAGAGCAAGGATTTAACATTTAGCTGTCCGGTTATTTGATGATGTGCTTATTAATCAGTTCTTGAAAATCGTGCCTGAAGTTATTGCCTATTGGTAATTTTTGTCCATTAATTTCAAGCTGATTGCCTTCAATGCTTTGGATTTGATCAAGACGGATGATGTATGATTTGTGAGTTCTGAAAAACTCGGCTGCTGGAAGTAGCTCTTCCATCTTTTTCATGGATAGATTGGTCACCAGGTGTTTATCTTTCAAATGAACTTTGATGTAATCACCCAGACCTTCGATATAAGTTATTGATTTGAATTCAACCCGGATGGCCTTTTTGTTGGCCTTTATGTAGATGTAATCCGGATTGTTGTCTTCGTGGTACTGAGCAGCCATTAATAGTAACTGTTCTTCAGCTTTTTGTACAGCTTTATAAAAGCGTTCAAACGAAAAGGGCTTTTTCAGGTAGTCGAGGATATTAAGTTCATATCCTTCCATGGCATAATCAGCGTAGGCCGTTGTTAAAATGACCAATGGAGGATTCGTAAGGTTTTTCAAAAAATCTAAGCCGCTTAATCTTGGCATATTAACATCAAGGAACATTAAGTCAGCATGTTCGTCCTTTAAAAGGCTGTTGGCCTCTAGAGCATTGTTACAGCAGCATACTATTTCAAGCTCCGGAATATCCTTGGCAAATTGCTTAATTACATTTTGCGCCAATGGTTCGTCATCAACTACTATTGCTCTGATCATATTGTCGTTTTTAAAGTCAGTCTTAATTCCACGCTAAAGATATTTTCTTTTTTACTGATTTTTAAATCGTATTCATCCTTTGCATATAAATAGGCTAGTCGTTTTTTGACGTTTTTAAGACCAATGCCGGACGCTTTTGGATTTGCATAGGTGCTAGCCTCATCAAAGCTGTTTTTCGCCTTAAAATACAGCCAGTGCTCTTTGATCTCGATTTCAATATGGATAAAGGGATTATCCTGAATCGACTTGCTTCCATGCTTAAATGCGTTATCAACAAAGGGCTCAAAAATCAAGGGGATGATGAGTTTATTATTCGGTTCTCCGCTTAGCTGAAATTTGATATCTGTTTTACCCGATAACCGAATACGTTGCAGTTCGATAAAGTTTTGAATAAACTCAATTTCTTTTTTAAGGCTAATGAAATTTTCCCGGGACTCATATAATACATGGCGCATTAAGTCCGATAATTTTAAAATCATACCGGGTGTTTCTTTCGAGTTTATTAGCGAAAGAGAGTAGACGTTATTCAGCGAGTTAAACAAAAAGTGCGGGTTGATCTGGGCTTTCAGTGTGTTTAGTTCAGCTTCCAGCTTTTCACGTTCTACCTGATTGTAACGCAGCGCAATATCCTGCATTTCGATCCATTCGTGCAGAAACTTGACCAGCGATGTTACTCCAACATAGAAGGCCGTAGTGAAGAAGTACGAGGAAAACAACCGCGGACGGTTAAAGTGAAGTAAAAAGTAGAAAAGGGTCAGAATGATTAAGGACGAGACAGCCAGCGTAATAATCAACCAGAACGCATAAAAAATATAGAATTTCTTTCTGAGTAATCCGGGAATAAGTATTCGGAGATTGACGTACACTCCAACGGCAAAGCCCGCGTTGAGAATTAAGGCTCGCAGGGTGTCGTTAGGCAGGTTGAAATGAAAATCGGAAGCAACATAAAAGGAAGCCAACGCAAATGTGAAACTGCTAAGCCAAAAGAGCAGCTGTAGCAATAGTTTGAAACGTTGATAGTTTTTTATGAGAGCCATCAAATACGATCTTTCCGTTTAATTAGCTTATTGTAATAGTATTTTAGTGGGTTGGTATATTTGAGCTGCTTCCAAGGGCGGCTGCTGTGTGGTTTATGAACCACCGGAAGATATGTAACCAGGTAATTTTTAAAACCGAGTAACTTCGACTTTCTTGAGATAAATACATCGTACCAGTGCTTTTCACTGGAAAGCTCTTTAAACGAAAAGCTTTCCAGAAGTTTTAAACTAAGTAGCGTGCAACAAAAACTCAGACTGTGTGATGTATCTGTAATCTCCTTTTTTTCTCCTTTGAAATTAAGATACGGAAAATTAACCTGTCCCGATTCATCGGTCGTAATTGCTCCGAGCATGCCACAATTTTCGGTACTCAGGCTAAGCTCGTACATCTTGTCTAAGGTGTTTTGCTTGATAATTACATCTGATTCAACGATCACCAAAGGCACTTTTAAGTCAATTGCTTTTCTCTGTGCCATTTGAAGCACCAGGTTGTAATTGGGCGATGGAGTATTCGTGATTTCTTCGAGGTTGATCAGCTCAAATCCAAACTTTTTCTTTTTCTTTTCAAGTATCTTTTTTGTCTCGGGTGTGCTAAAATCATTATAAACATAGTGCAGATGATCACCATCTGCCGCATGAATTGCTTCGATTGTTTGAAGCGTGGTGTCAATCGAGTCTTTAACCGGAGTTATGACCAGTGTTTTAGGCATGTTGTTTCGGATTAAAGGTTAATTCCAGACTGGCAGCTAATTGTTTTAAATCTTCAACAACAGCTTGTTGCAAAGGTATGCCTTTTTGTTGACGTTCAGCGGTTAGTTCTCTTTCCGGATCACCGGGAATCAAAACCTGATCGTTAGGATTCACCGTTTCGGCATTGCGAAACGTTCGTATCCAATTATCCATGTGATTTTTAAAATCTTCAGCAGGTCGGAACGCATCAATCCGAAAAGCACCGAAGAAATGGCCGATACCATCACCAACCGGATTTGTTGGAGGATCGAGGAAGGCTACAAACGGTGGAACCCAGGGGCCATAATTGGCGCCTGATAAAACGGCGGAGAAAATATCGACCATAGCGCCCAGGCAATAACCTTTGTGGCTTCCGTGTTGCCGGTCGCCACCAAGCGGAAGCATCGCTCCACCTTTTTTAAGAGTAAAGGCATCTGTTGTTGGTTGCCCTTCTTTATCCTGTGCCCAGCCGAATGGGGCATCTTCGCCTTTGCGTTGTAAAACTTCCAGTTTACCATTTGCTACGGTTGTGGTAGCCATATCCATTATAAATGGAGGTTCGGTTTTGGCCGGAATGGCAACGGCAATTGGATTAGTTCCCAAAAAGCGACTTTTCGAAAAAGTAGGAGAAACAAGTGGACTGGCATTGGTCATTGAAATGCCGATCATGTCTTCTTCCAGCGCCATCATGGCATGATAGGCTGCAATGCCGTAGTGATTCGAGTTTTTTACAGCCACCCAGCCACTGCCAACCTGTTTGGCTTTGTCGATAGCTAGTTGCATGGCTTTGGGGCCGGCAACCAATCCCAATGCCAAATCAGCATCCAGCACTGCGGTTGATGGTGTTTCATGAACCACTTTCATATCGGGTTTGGCATTTAGCCTCTTCTTCTCCCACAATCTGATGTAGCCACTCAGGCGGGCAACCCCGTGTGAATCAACGCCACGCAAATCGGCTTGATTTAAGCAATCAGCCGCTAACTCGGCTTCTGCCGGAGAGCATCCTATTTTTTCAAAAACCTGTTGGGTAAATTCTTTAAGATATGTTGAGCTTATCGTCATTTTCTGTTATTTTCTGAAAACATCTCTTGCCGAAGACTGAGCCGTAGGCATGATCAAAAGGTCATCAATATTAACATGCGCCGGTCTCGACACCACAAAGTAAATACTTTCTGCAATGTCACGGCCATTAAGAGGAGTAAAACCTTCATACACTTTTTGGGCTTTTTCCTTTTCACCCTTAAACCGAACAAGCGAAAACTCGGTTTCTACAGCTCCCGGACTCACCGTACTCACTTTGATGTTGTATGGAGCCAACTCAATGCGCATAGCTTTGCTGATCGCAATTACAGCATGTTTGGTTCCGCAATAGACCGTTCCGTTTGGGTAAGGCTCAATTCCTGCAATCGACCCAATATTTAAAATGTGGCCTTCGTTTCGTTTTATCATCCAGTTCGACACCTCATGTGTGACATAAAGTAAACCTTTAATATTGGTATCAATCATGCTTTCCCAATCCTCCGTTTTGGCTTTGTCAATCGGATCAAAGCCCGCTGCAAGCCCGGCATTGTTGATTAAAACGTCAACTTTTTTCCATTCGTCGGATAAAGACAAAAGTGCTTGGTCAACTTCTTTTTTGGATTGAATATCAAAGCAGAGGGTGAGGACAACACAATTATCATGTTCCAGTTCTTGCTTTAAATCTTCCAATCGATTTTTTCTTCGTCCGGTTATGATAAGGTTAAAATGATTTTCTGAGAGTATTCTAGCGGTTTCCAGTCCGATGCCGGATGTTGCTCCGGTAATTAACGCAATCTTTTGTTTCATGGTATTTTTCTGTCTTTTCAGAGAAATTAAAATTCCCTTTTTTTTATGAAAAAATCAACTACTTGACTATTTTTGTTTTCTTATAAGAAGTAAAGAATTAAAAGTTATGGCTGAAACAGTTGAAAACCAAGAGGTGTTCTCTATTGATCAGATTGAAGAGCCCAAAGATATTAATGAAATTGTTTTTAACCTAATGGTCAATCCAAACCTGGCCCCGGTTAATTACTTTAATGATTTTAGTGAGGAAGGATTGGAGCTTGAAAATGTGGCCAATGGAGATTCGGATGAAACTGGTATTTTTACTGCTGACAATGGACAGATGATGGCCATGACAACGCATGCCTTTCACCATCATTTAGCCACTGACCCTCAAAAAGCGATTGAAATTCTGATTAGTCGTGCGGCTCGAAGAATGGCTTGTTACGGAGTGAAACCGGAAGCGGTGAGTGCTTTTTTGTACCACATTAATATTGCTCATCCGAATGGGCAGTTTATTGCTTCGGGTGCAAAACAGGGCTTGGAGAATGCTTGCCAAAAATTCAATATAAAAGTTGCCGATCGTAAAATCAGGTTCGACTATTTTACCGGACACGGTGATCTAACACCTACAATCATTATTAGTATGATGGGTAGTGTGGAAGATAAAGACAAAGTGATTACGCATAACCTGAAGAATAAGGGGAACAATATTTTTGTAATCGGAAAATCTTACGATGATATCAATTCATCAGAATATCTTGAGTTTTACCACGAAGTGTATGATTCGCCTCTTCCTCAGTTTAATATTGATGTGGAAGTTCGTTTGCAGGAAGCAATGAAAGGGTTAATTTCAAAACAACTGATAACCTCTGCCAGCCCTGTTGGAAAAGGTGGACTTTTCTTTTCCCTGATGAGAGCCGGAATGCCAGCCGGACTTGGATTTGATATTACAACCGATGCCGAGATTAGAAGTGATGCCTTTTTGTTTGGTGAATCAATGGGACGTTTAATCGTTGGTGTTCCACAGGAGAGTGAAGATGATTTCGTTGATTTTATGCAAAGTACGAAACTGCCGTTTTTTACACTTGGGCATGTGACGAAAGGCGAAATTCGTATTGATGATGAGTCGTTGGGTTATATTGATAAAATGATACCACAAGCTGAATGACAGTAGCTCCCTATCAAAATTCTGATAAAAATAAAAAGCAACAAGTCGAACAAATGTTCGACAATATCGCGGCAAAATACGATTTTTTAAATCATTTTTTAAGCCTTGGAATCGATCGGTTATGGCGTAAAAAGGCCGTTAAAATTCTCCGTGAATATCATCCAAAGCGTGTTTTAGATGTGGCTACGGGCACCGGTGATTTCGCCATTGCTACTTCCAGGTTAAATGTTGATGAGATTATTGGCTACGATTTATCCGGAGAAATGATCCGGGTAGGAGAGGAAAAGGTTAAAAAGTTAGGACTGGATTCTCTCATTCGCTTTCAGAAAGGGGATTCGGAAAGTATGCCTTTTGAAGATGATTCGATAGATGCCATTACAGTAGCTTTTGGGGTTCGTAACTTTGAAACCTTACAGAGTGGGTTGGACGAGTTTTATCGGGTGCTTCATGATGATGGGGTCGCCATCATTCTGGAGTTTTCGAAACCCAAACATTTTCCGTTCAAACAGTTGTATAAGTTTTATTTCTTCCATATTTTGCCGTTTGTCGGTGGACTGGTTTCCAAAGATTCTTCAGCTTATACGTATTTGCCCGAGTCGGTGATGGCTTTTCCTGATGACCAGGATATGTTAAATATCTTGTCGGATACCGGTTTTCGCCAGGTTCGGCAACGAAGATTGACCATGGGAATTGCAACAATATACATCGCTCAAAAATAAATGTGATGATTCACATGCTGAAACAGACAATATTTTGAGAATTAGATGGTTTTTGATTTAGGACAATAAATTGATCAGAATCAGTGAAAAAACTCTTCATTAGCATAGCGCTTCTTTATTTGGCGATTAATTCATTCGCTCAAATTCAACGGGTGAAGAACCTGACAACCTTTGATGAGAAGCAATTGCACTTTGGGTTTACCATTGCAATTAATACCTTGGATTTTCGGTTTCAACATTACCGGCCAATTGGAGAAAACCCTGATTTTGTGCCAAAGCAATGGAACAACATCGACGGAAATGAAATTACCTATGGCGATACAGTTCATGCTGATATTGCTGAGCAGGTTCCCGGGCTGACCGTTGGAATTGTAACCAGCCTGCGCTTGGGAGAGTACTTTGATTTGCGTTTTTTACCCGGTCTGTCATTCGGAGAACGTCGCTTGGTGTACAATGTTCCAATATACGATATCAATGCCCCAAGCTCTGCTCGGCAGGAGTATTATTCAATCAAATCAACTTACATCGATTTGCCATTATTAGTGAAATACAAATCAAGCCGATTGAATAATCAACGCCCTTACCTGATTGCCGGACCGGCTTTCAGAGTAGACATTTCGAAAACCGGGGTTGAAGATTTAGTGCGGGTTAAAAGAGGCGGTTTTTATCTTGAAGCCGGAATTGGCTGGGATAGTTATTTGCGCTTTTTCCGCTTGTCAACTGAGCTGAAAGTGAGTCTGGGAGTCGGAAACATATTGAATAGCGGACCCGATGACACGCAGCGTCAGTATTATACGTCAGCAATAGAAAAGCTGAGTTCGAACGTATTCACTTTAAGCTTCCATTTCGAATAGATTGAAACGAGCCTGTAAAAATATTCACACACAGAAGCATGAATATTTAAAGCGAGTTCCATGTGTTGCAAAAAATAAACGATTATAAACACGTGAAAAAAGACCTCAATATATCACTGACTCCCAAACAGGCGTCGGATGAACAGTTTTATCGTCCTGTGATTTGCCAGAAGTTGGGTGCATCCGATAGCGATATCACTTCCATTGTTGTTCGCCGGCGATCCATTGATGCCAGACAACGGCAGATCCGAATTAATTTGGGTGTGACTGTTTATTTGGGTGAAGAACCTGAAGTTTCTTCTGTAAGCTACGACTATCAAAATGTTGAGCATAAACAAGCCATTGGCATTGTAGGTGCTGGCCCGGCCGGTTTGTTTGCTGCCTTGCGTTTAATTGAGATGGGTCTGAAACCCATCGTTTTTGAACGAGGGAAAAATGTAAGCGACCGAAAACGTGACATCGCGCTGATTCACCGGGAGCATGTCATTGACCCGGATTCCAATTACGGATTTGGAGAGGGAGGAGCCGGAACTTTTTCGGATGGGAAACTCTACACGCGGTCAAAAAAGCGTGGAAGTGTGCAGAAGGTGCTGGAGGTTTTGGTTCAGTTTGGTGCCGATCCGGAAATTTTAATTGATGCCCATCCGCATGTCGGTACCGATAAGCTTCCCGGCGTGATACGAGGAATCAGGGAGCAAATTATCGCATCGGGAGGAGAAATCCATTTTAATAGTCGGGTCACCGATTTTATGCTGAAAGGTGACCAATGCACCGGCATCAAATTGGCCAATGGCAGCTCCTACGATTTTGATGCTTTAATTTTAGCAACCGGCCATTCGGCCCGTGATATTTATGAGTTGTTGTACCGCAAAGGGATCAATTTAGAGGCTAAAACCTTCGCAATGGGAGTGCGTGTAGAACATCCACAAGCATTGATTGACACGATTCAATATCACCAATCTCAGCGAGGACCTTTTTTGCCTGCTGCTACTTATTCGTTTGTCGAGCAGGTGAAAGATCGGGGAGTGTACTCATTTTGCATGTGCCCGGGCGGTTTCATCGTTCCGGCAGCGACAGCTCCGGGAGAATTGGTTGTTAACGGCATGTCGGCGTCCAAGCGAAATTCACCTTTTGCTAATTCTGGTTTAGTGGTTGAAGTTCGACCTGAGGATTTGCGCGAATATCAGCAGCATGGGGTTTTTGCCGGATTGGAGTTTCAGAAGCAAATCGAAAAGCTTTGTTTCATGATTAATGGAAATACCCAGTTTGCCCCGGCTCAGCGGTTGACCGACTTTGTTGCCGGCAAAAAATCTACGGATTTACCGGAGTCGTCGTATCGTCCCGGACTGACGGCTGCTGCTTTGCACGATAAATTGCCGAAGCGCATTGCCAGCCGCTTGCGCGAAGGTATTCAGCAAATTGATCAAAAAGCAAAAGGTTTTCTTTCAAAAGAGGCCACGGCAGTTGGCGTTGAGTCTCGTACTTCGTCGCCTGTTCGCATTCCTCGGAACGAGAGCGACTTGCAACACATCCGCATTAAAGGCTTGTTCCCCTGTGGCGAAGGGGCCGGTTATGCCGGAGGTATCGCTTCGTCAGCTATTGATGGGGAGCGGTGCGCCGAGGCGGTGGCTGAGATTTGCAACCACTAATTTAATGAACTACTGGTGATTGTCTGGATATTTGGCTATCAACTAACGAAATGAAATTTACTGCAGAATAAGAGCCGTATGAATGGAGAGGTTCACTTACGGTTCTGTGAGAAGTTAGTGGTGAAACTCCCCTGGCTTACTCGACTCTGGTGTGTTTTTATAGTTCTTTCCAAACTAAATAGGTCGTGTAAATCAAATAAAAGGTTAACAGGATTAAAGCTTCCCATCGGTCAAGCTTTTTTCTTTTTCCAGTAAACATTGCAAGTAGCAAAAAAAGCGTTCCGCCACTCACGATCAATAAGTCTTGGTTAAAATTTGGACTATACGTTATCGGATTCACAAACGAGCTAATAGAAAGTATTAACAGAATATTGAAAATATTTGAACCGATTACGTTTCCAATTGCGATGTCGCTGTTCTTCTTTAAAGCAGCTACTATTGATGTAACTAATTCTGGCAAGGAAGTTCCAGCGGCAATTATAGTTAGGCCAATTATTTTTTGACTAATCCCCAATTCGGTCGCAATATTTATACTATTGTCAACCACTAATTTTCCGCCTATTATTAGGCCAGCTATTCCAATTATTATTAATCCCCAAATTTTATAATTGGATTTGTTTTTATAAGCTAACACTTCTGTTTTTTCTTGCTTGAGTTGATTGAATACATAGTATATGAAGCAACAAAAGCAACCGAGTAAGAAAATTCCGTCAAGTCTTGAAATTTCAGGATTTTGAGTAACGAAAAAATTATTTGCAAGTAGGAATAACAATATTGTTACGACAAGGGATATTGGAATTTCTCGCCAGGCAGTTGAAGATTGAACCGTAATCGGGTAAATTAAACCTGCTATTCCGAGTATGACAAACAAGTTGAAATTATTGCTGCCAATGATGTTGCCAAAAACGATATCGGAAAGTCCATTAAATGAAGCTACAGAATTTACAACTAATTCGGGTGCAGATGTTCCAAAAGCAACGATCGTCAAGCCTATAACTAAATCAGAAATATTGTTCTTTTTCGCTAATGATGAAGCTCCGTCAACAAGCCAATTCGCTCCAAAAATCAGGCTTGTAAATCCGCTTATTATTAAAATAGAAGCTATGATCATATTTTATTTTGATTTATCAGTTTCGATACGCCATTTTACTGAGAGCTCTGAAAAAATGTTTAAAATACAAATTTTCTTTAGCAAACAATAAGATGATGGATGAAATTATTCCAGCAGGTTCTCCCACGGCAGCGCCTCCGTAAAGTATACGACATAATAAGAGCTGTATGATTGAGAGGTTCACGTACGGTTGTTCGAGAAGTAAGGGGTGAAATTTCCCTAGCTTACTAGACTAGTCAGCGTTTTTTATTCATTTTCTTCTGGATCATCTTTGTCCAAGTTTGATTCTCTCCACTTTTTAAGTAGATCTCTTAAAAGCTTCTGCTTATAAAGATCAGAAGAAGTCTTGATTACATTTTCTTCTTCTTCTATCATTTCTTTAGTGACAGGAATTTCAACAAGTTTAAAGGCTCTGGATAATTTGTCAGTTAAGATTAATTTTCTTTGTTGACTAATTCTCTGCCTAAACTCTTGTTTTAACCAATCGTTCAAGTAGGATTCATTTTCGTGTATTGCACCAAAGTCAGTATCTCTGGTCACTAAAATTATGTGCTTCTTTGATTTTTCAGCACATCTTATTATCCATTCCCAATTAACTGCGTCACCTATCGAGTTGTCCGTGCTCTTTCTTGGTGGGTAACCCAGCATAAATCTTTTGAGTGCAAGCCGTCTAATGGTGAATCTCTCTTTGTTTTCTCTATTAAGATTAATCGGGGATTTATGTTTGAAAATTTTTTGTAGCATCCGATAAACAGGATCATTCAAGCTTGGATTTTTCAAAATCTTTTCAATCCTATCTTTCAATTTTTTTTGTTGATCGTCAATGTCCTTTTTGGACTTTTTGATCATCTCAACGGCTTTAGCGTCCGAAATTATTGCTGGTACTGTAAGGTTAACATTGTTTATCTTTTTTACTTCACCAATTGACTCAAGAATTGCTGATTGACGGTTTTTTTTGTATTCCATTTCTACTTGGCTAGTAGAAATCATTAAGTCCTTATGTCTCTCGATTTCTTCCAGATATTTTAATGAAATGTCTGTTCTTCTAATCCGATAAAAATCGAGAAGAATATTTGTATCAATGAAAATATATGCGTCTAGTTTAGTGACTTTTTTCTTTGCCATTGGATCTTTTTAAATGCAGCCTAACGATTGAGCAAATGCTCAAAGGTGTTGTTATTTTTACTATATCGAATTTAAAAGTGCATAATACCTACCATATTAGCAAGTATTGTGCACTCTATTATGTTTTATATCATCCCATGAGTTTTCCAGAGGGTTAACATTTTTTTTAACTCCCGTGAAGAAACATGAGTATATATTTCTGTTGTTTTGCTCGATTCATGCTCAAGTATCGTTTGAATATAATGTCAATCAACCTCTTGTTCCGGTAAATGAGTTGTTCGCCTAAGTGTAATTGTGCTCTGAAAATCCATACCGTACTGTTATACCGTGGTGCAAGATAACCAACTTTACAGAATAATTAATTTTGATAGCGATAATTTAGTTTCATTCAAAATAAGGTCTATTTAACACCCCAGGGGGGGTACTTCGGAAGTGGGGGGGGCCACTTCGAACATGCTCGCTTGCACCCTGGAGATGCACCGGAGCATGAAAAACATTCAAGCGAGCACCCCGGAGGTGCAACGCTGCCTGATTTTGATTCAACGGAGCATCTTTTTGGTTCAGCGTTGAATCTTTTTGTTGAAAACTTCCGTGAAAAACATTCAGGCTTGCAGCATTTTGCTTCAAGCTTGCAGCAAATTGATGAACA